>Ga0302320_10000470_pt1 | contig 96089 bp, 75 predicted proteins | sample Bog_T0_3_FD_202130 | JGI IMG/M metagenome (GOLD analysis project Ga0302320, IMG submission 202130) | Peat permafrost microbial communities from Stordalen Mire near Abisko, Sweden - Bog_T0_3 | ecosystem: Environmental > Terrestrial > Soil > Wetlands > Peat | place: Sweden: Abisko, Stordalen Mire... | reverse complement strand
AACTTCGACCCGCTGGCCTTCTCGATCGACCGCGTCAACAAGATGTTCTTACCCGCTCGTCGTCGCGGCAAAGCCGCAAAGAAATAGACCGCTTTCCTCAACTACGCAGGCTTGCCGAAAACACACGATGGAACCTATCTAGTGCCTCAACGTCCTCAGCCTGAAGCTCAGCTTCTTCCAGGCGCGTTAGCAACGCTCAATGCGCCAGCGGGGGCCGATCAGGTTCAAGACGAAGCCTATAAGTTGATAGAGCATCTATCCAAGGTCACCCTCTACCTAAGGACAATTAATTTTAGTGACGAGGGTAGATGGAGCTCCGGAAAGTACTACGTCGCTGTTCCGCCTCCAGCCATTTGGCAAGAGGTTTCACCCGAGGAGTTCTTTGCCGAGGCAAAACCTGAGACCCGGCAATGAGCCAGAACGGTTCAGAAAACATGATTAGCTTGGCAGGTGGCCTCGGTCTCCGAAGCCTTTTCAAATCAACCCGAGGGTGCCCCCGGTCCCTCGCATTTGGGGACCGGGGATGGATGCGCTGGAGCGAGCTCGCTTGCGCTACGTCCATCGCGACTTAGTCCGCTGCGGTTGGATGCAAGGCCATAGAGGTGGCGGTGGTCAAGCTATCGGCCTTGTCAAACGGGTACACGCCAAACTGTAGAGATTGAATTGGAGTGGCTGCCAGCGAGAGAAACTGGCAACTGAGAGTGGATGCACGATCGAAATCTCGGCTCTCCCTCCCCGGTCTCCAAATGCGAGAGACCGGGGGCACCCTCGGCTTAATGAAATGCTGCAACCCGCCCTCCACCGGTCCGGTATAGTGGGGCAAGCATGACCTCCAGAATCCCCACTGAGATCCTCCTGATCCACTTCTCCGGCCCCGACAAACCAGGCTTGACCGCTGGGCTCACCGGCATCCTCGCGCAGCACAACGTTCAAATTCTGGACATAGGTCAGGCGGTCGTCCATGAGACGCTCGTGCTGGGCATGTTGATCCAGATTCCGCCGGAGAAGAGCCTGGGGCCGCTCAAGGTAGCTCTGCTGCATCGTTCGCACGAGCTAGGGCTGCAGGCGCGCTTCTCCATCCTCACGCGCGACGCGGTGCAGCACTGGCTGGGCGGTTTGCAGCACAACCATTTCATCATCACGGTACTCGGCCGGTCGATCACCGCACAGCATATCGCCGAGGTCAGCGCGGTGCTTGCGGCTCATGCCATGAACGCGGACCGCATCGACCGCTTATCGGCGCAGCTTTCACCGGGCGACGTGCCGGCCAACGCCTGCATTGAATTTGCGGTCAGCGGCGACCTCGCCCGTGAAGCACCCATGCGCGCAGAGTTTCTGGCCATTGCCCAAAAGCTCTCGGTGGACATCGCATTTCAGCGGGAAAGCATTTTCCGCCGCAATCGCCGCCTGTTCGCGTTCGATATGGATTCCACCGTCATCCAGGGCGAGGTCATCGATGAGCTGGCCAAAATGGCGGGAGTAGGCGAGCAGGTCAGCAAGATCACCGAAGCTGCCATGCGCGGGGAACTGGGCTTCGATGCCAGCTTCACGCGCCGTGTGGCACTGCTCAAAGGACTCGACGCCGAGCGCGTGCACACCCTGCTCGACTCGATTCCCCTTGCCGATGGCGCCGAGCGGCTGATTCGCACGCTGAAACTTCTCGGCTACAAAACGGCCATCCTCTCCGGCGGTTTCAACTTTTTCGCACAGCACCTGCAGAAGAATCTGGGCATTGACTACGTCTATTCCAACGAACTGGAGATAGCAGACGGCAAGGTCACCGGCAGCGTGATTCCGCCCATTGTGAATGGAGACCGGAAGGCCGTCCTGCTGGCTGAAATCGCGGAACGGGAGGGAATTTCCCTGGAGCAGGTGGTCGCGGTCGGCGATGGTGCCAACGACATCCCCATGCTCAGCCTGGCTGGAATGGGCATCGCCTATCGCGCCAAGCCACTGGTCCGCCAAAATGCCGACCAGTCCATCTCCTGCCTCGGTCTCGACGGCCTGCTCTACATCATCGGAGTTCGGGATCGTGATCTGTTGCCTTATGAAGACGCGATTGCCGCGCCCGCACCCAGCCGATTCGGCTAGGGTATTTTCCTCGATGGTGGATGGATCTCCGTAACTCACACCTTTCACGCACACCTCACCGCCTCTGCCGCTCTCTCGTTCCTGGGGCTACTGTTGATCCGCGAAGCAAAAGACAGCAGCCTGACCGGCTCAGCCAATTGGTGGGCTCAACCCTTCATAGGGTGGCAGAGCCCGGTGCGAACTCGATGACCGACAGGTCGGGCAGGCCGAAACCGCTAAGTATTTGTATCTTTTTGAAACATCAAAGCTTACCTTCAGGACAAAAACAGATTGCCGGCAATCCTCAAGCTGCAGAAGCGATTGATTTCCCAAGCTATTCCCCTGTTTCGCAGTGGAGGATGGTCGTTTTCTGCCGATACAAAAAGAAGCATGTCAGGGAGTGTTTCTTGCGCGTCTCGATGAAGAATGAAAAGCTGCGAATACAGGAAGAAACTGCTGCTCCGCGGGGCCTCCCCATCGGTCCGGGAGAGCAACCCTTCTTGAGCACGGCGCTTTTGCGCTGGGGGATTGGATCCCGTTTAGTTGTTTGGATTCTGTTGATTAACGTTGTCTCTATCCCTTTGTCCACGGCTCTGCAACTCTATGTTTTTTACCGACGCGAAGTAGGGTTTACCCAACAGCGCCTGAACGAAATCGGGCAACGCGCCGAGGGCAGCCTGTCCACCAGCATGTCGAATCTCGATGCGGTGCAGATTCGCAGCTTTCTGGGGGGCATCCTGACGTTGCCCGACATCCACATGATCGAGGCGCGCGTCTATGGACTGAATGACCCCATCACTCTCCGCAAAAACAGCAGCGCCCGCGGGAGGATTCTCGTCCGTGACTTTCCGATTCGACGTCAGGAAAAGGGCGTTACCCGCGTCCTTGGAGTCCTTCATGTGGAAGCCAGTCTGGACGCCCTGCAAGCCAACATGCGGCGGCAGGCACTGATCATCTTCTTGACGAGGGGAGCGCAAATCTTTGTCTTTTCCCTGGTCGTGCTGTTCTTCTTCTACCGGATGGTGACACGCCATCTCATCGCTTTCGCGGCCCACCTGCGGCAATACGATCCCCGCAATACCTCGCTGGCACTGACCCTGAATCGCAAGCCGCCCACCCATCCCGATGAACTGGATCTGATGGTGCAGTCCTTCAACGAGACATCCCAGCAACTGCACCTGCTGAATCGCGAGTTGGCAGGGGCCAATGCGGCCCTCGAAGATGAACTGTCGCTGCGCCAGATCTCGGCCAGTCAGCTCTACCGCACCACGCATTACGACGAATTGACCGATTTGGCAAACCGGGCTTTGACTGTGGACCGGTTGCAGCAAGCCATCGCAAACGCGCAACGAAATGGCTCCTTCTGCGCCGTATTGATGCTCGACCTGGACAACTTCAAGAGCGTGAACGATACCTGCGGCCACGCTGCCGGAGACGAGCTTCTCAAACAGGCTTCCACGCGCCTGTTGGGATGTATTCGCGGCGGCGATACCCTCTCGCGCATGGGCGGCGATGAATTCCTCATCTTGTTGCCCGGCATGGAAAACACGATTGACGCACAGAAGATTGCAGAGCGCGTGGTGCAGGCTTTCACCCCCCCGTTCGAGACGTTTGGACAGCGTTACTTCATCACCGCCAGCATTGGAATCTCGGTCTTTCCGTCCGATGGCAGCAATGACACGGAATTGATGTGCAATGCGGACTCCGCGCTCTATCAGGCCAAGGCGCTGGGAAGAAATCGGTACGAGTTCTTCACCGCCGAGATCAATGGACGCGTCCAGCGGCGGTTGGGGCTCGAACGGAGGCTGCGCGGGGCCGCGGAGCGCGGCGAGTTTGTTCTCCATTATCAGCCGATTCAGGCTGCTCACTCCAACTTGCCGGCGGCCTTTGAAGCATTGATCCGCTGGCGTCAGAGCGATGGCACTCTGGAAGCTCCCGGAACCTTCATCCCTCTCGCAGAAGAACTGGGATTGATCGAAGAGATTGGCAATTGGGTGATCGAGACTGCTTGCCGCCAAGGCGTCTTGCTCGGGGCAGCCTTTTCCGATCCGCCTCGCATTTGCGTCAACGTATCGCCCCGGCAGTTGCGCAATGCGGGTTTTGCCGATTGGGTCAAGGCTTGTCTTGATCGGGCCAAAATGGCGCCGGAGTTGCTCGAAATTGAGATCACCGAGGGAGTCCTGATGGACGAAAGACGGGAAGTTGCCGCGAATATCGCCCAGCTCTGCGGGGACGGCATCCGCTTGTCGATTGACGATTTTGGAACCGGTTATTCCTCGCTCGCTTATCTGCAGCGCTATCCTTTCGACACCCTGAAGATTGACCGCACATTCGTAAGCAATATCGATTCAAACATGGGCGCGCAGCGTCTGGTAGAAGGTATCATCAACATGGCCAAGGGATTGGGCCTGGAGACCGTCGCCGAGGGAGTTGAAACCGAAGTGCAGCGCGAGTTCCTTCAGTCCCACGGATGCGATTTTCTGCAAGGATTCCTGCTCGGAAGGCCGGTCTCCTTGGAGAACCACCTCAGTTCAACGTCGTTGACCGCCCAATAAACCGCACGGTCGAAGCGAAGGCTGTGACCTTCTCTATCTTGCAACCGATTATGCGGTTGCGAAGACAAGAATTGGGCCCCCAGCACATTGCCAGATGCTACGAAAATCAATCTTTGCGCCGATAATCAAAAACATGCAAACTGGTGGGGATCGAGAATTGAATTCCAACCGTCCCTTTTACGAGAACTTGTCAGACGGCTTCGAGGTTGCAGGAGAAGATGAATGTACTGGTCCAAACCCACCATTTTGATTGCGGATGAGACGTCCACGAACATCGCTGTGATGCGCGAGATCCTCAATCCGGACTATGAGATCCTGTCGGCAGACAGCGGCGCAACGGCCTTGGAAGTCGCGGTTGAGCAGTTGCCCGACCTCATCATGCTTGACGTGGCAACGGCGGGGATGGACGGCTTTGAGACCTGCAAGCGGCTCAAGCGCGAACGCCGCACCGAAGAGATTCCGGTCCTCTTTGTCTCAAATCTGAAGCAGGATGGCTTGGAAGCGCAGGGTCTGGAAGCTGGAGCCAGCGACTTCATCTCCGAGCCTTTCAGCCCTGAGCTCATCAAGACAAGGGTCAAGAATCATCTGGAACTCAAGCGGCAAAGAGATGTTTTGCGCGGCTTCAGTTATCTCGACGGTTTGACGGGGCTTTCCAATCGCAGCAGGTTCGATCAGATCCTCGATCAGGAGTGGCGTCGCGGGCAGCGCAGCCGCTCTCCGCTGTCGCTGATCCTCATGGATATCGATCGCTTCAAATCCTTCAATGAGTCCGCGGGACGCCGCGCAGGGGACGAATACCTGCGCCAGATCGCTCTCGGCCTGGAGGTGAGCATTCATCGCGCCGGTGACCTGGTTGCCCGCTACGGCGGAGAGAAGTTCGTCGCTGTCCTTGCCGACACCGACGCGGATGGAGCCATGGGTGTAGCAACCAAGATCCAGGAATCCGTTGCGGCGCTTGCGCTCCCTCATCCGGACTCGGATATTGCTCCCATCATTACGCTCTCTCTCGGCGTGGTCACACGAATCGCCGCCTTCGGAGTCGAGCCGGACTCCTTCGTCGAAGATGCAAAGCGCGCGTTGCAGAAAGCGAAGGAATCTGGGCGCAACAGAATCGTTGTCAGGAACGAAGACTCCTGCGAGTCCTGCGACTCGCTAGCTACCGAGCAGTAGGATTCACTTCTCCCCACGTTCTCCATGGAGCGCGTTCTGCGGCCCTTTTGGATCCGGCGCGTAAATACAAGTGCTCTGTTACAAGTAATCCGCGACAAAGCGCTCGGTGCCCCATCCATTCCGCGTTTTCTGCGGAATGGGTGGGAAGCCAATGAAATTCCGGTCTACAATACTTGCGAAAATGCTCTAGTGTCTTGTCTCTGAAGTTCGCATCAAAACATAACTGTCATCCTGAGCAGAGTTTGCCGCGCTTTTTGCGACAAACGGAGTCGAAGGACCTGCAGTTGTTTTTCAACGAACTTCAGATCCACCACACTAGAGACAGATCGATAAAAGCGAGGATGCCTTCCGCCCGATTTCAGGCCTTCGCCGCCGCATAGGCCACGCGTCCTTCACTGACGGTCCAATGCACCTTGCCCTGCATCGTCCAGCCATCGAAAGGCGTGTTGCGCGATTTCGAAAGGCCCGCGTCGGCGCGGTAGATCCACTCCGCCTTGGGATCGAAGACCACGACATCGGCAAAGCTTCCCACCGTCAGTGTCCCACGGCCCTTCATGCCAAGCAAAGCAGCGGGCTGAGCGCTCAGCAGGCCGAGCACCCTGCCCAGCGGCAGCTTCCACTCCTTGTGCAGCCAGCGCAAGGAGAGACCCAACGCCGTCTCCAGTCCCAGAATGCCGTTGGGCGCTCGTTCGAACTCGACTTCTTTCTCATGGATCGCATGGGGCGCGTGATCGGTAGCAATCGCGTCCACCACTCCATCGAGGATCGCCTCGATCATCGCATCGCGATCCGCAGCCGAACGCAGCGGCGGGCACATCTTGGCGTTGGTGTTGTACATCCCCACATGCTCTTCCGTCAGCAGGAAGTGGTGCGGAGTCACCTCGCAGGTTACGCGCAACCCATTGCGCCGCGCCTGGCGAACAGCGGCAATCGCGGCGGCCGTGGAAACATGCGCCACGTGCAGATGCGAGCGTGCATCGCGCAGCTCGGTGACCAGGCGGATGTCGCGTTCCACAATGCTCGACTCCGACTCGTCGCTCAGGCCGCGTAGCCCAAGCATGAATGCCTTTGGTCCCGCATTCATGCTGGCGCCCACGGTCATGCGCGTATCTTCGGCGTGTTGAATCACGCTCAGCCCCACGCGCGCTGCTGAGGCCAGCGTTTCCCGCATGACGCTGTCTTTGAGAATGGGCTTGCCATCGTCGGAGATAGCCACGGCTCCGGCGGACTTGAGCGCCGCAAAGTCGTTGATCGTCTCACCCTTCATGCCCCGTGTAGCAGCGGCAATGGGGAAGACCCGCACCACGGCGCCCCGCTCCGGGGAGAGCATCCAGCGGGTAACTTCGCTGGAGTCGTTCACGGGTGCGGTGTTGGGCATTGCCGCAACTGCGGTAAAGCCTCCTGCCGCTGCCGCAGCGGTTCCGGTGGCGATGGTCTCCTTGTAGCCCTGGCCCGGCTCGCGCAGATGAACGTGCATATCGATCAATCCCGGCGCCACGGTCAGGCCAGTTGCATCCAGTACCTCCGCACCATTGGCGGCCTTGCATTTGCCGGGCGATGCGATCTCCGCCACCCGGCCGTCCTTGAGAAACAGATCCTTCAGCCCATCCACTCCGGCGGCTGGGTCAATCATGTGTCCGCCGCGAATCAGCAATGCCGTCATGCGCGGCCTCCTTCTTGCCGGTTGGCCAGCATCGCTCGCTCCACGACCGCCATGCGGATCGCAACGCCGTTCTTGACCTGCTCCAGAATCACCGACTGCGGCCCATCGGCCACTTCCGCCGTAATCTCCAGCCCGCGAATGATCGGTCCGGGATGCAATACCGGGACCCTGGGAGCCAGTCGGGCGAGTCTCTGGCTGGTCAACTGGTAGCGCGTCTTGTACTCATCCAGATCCACTTGCAGGCCCGCCAACCGCTCCGCCTGAATGCGCAGCATCATGACCGCCTGGCTCTGTGCGAGCGCGGCCTCGAAGTCGCGTTCGACGGCGATTCCCGGTCCTACCTGGGAAGTGATCTCCGGCAGCAGTTCTCGGGGGCCGCAGAGAATCACGCGCGCTCCGAGTTTGGGCAGCAAGAGCATGTTCGAGCGGGCTACGCGGCTATGCAGGATGTCGCCCACGATGGTCACCGTTACTCCGGCCAGCGTCTGCGCCGTGACCGTTTCGGTTCCCGCACAGAGATGGGTCAGCAGCGTGCGCAGATCGAGCAGCGCCTGAGTCGGATGCTCGTGCATTCCGTCTCCAGCGTTGAGCACGGGCAGCCGGGTTTCGGCTTCCAACAGCCACGGCCCTCCGGAAGAGGCATGGCGCAGGATGATGGCCTCCGCACCCAGAGCCCGAAGGGTCAGCCCGGTGTCTTTGAGCGTCTCGCCCTTTTCGATGCTCGAAGAGAGGCTCGAAACCAGAGTCGTATCCGCCCCCAGTCCCTTGGCGGCCAATTCGAAGCTGGTGCGAGTGCGGGTAGACGACTCGTAAAACAGCAGTGCAATCCTGCGCTTGGCAAGGATGCGCGCGCGTTCCAGCGGGTCCATCTTCTCAAGTAGGGTGGCGCGGGTCAGGATGTGGCTCAGAGCTTCCAGACTGAGATCCTCGATCGACAGAAGCGATCCGGGATTGTAGGGAAACGGGGAGGCGGGCACGGGGGGCGGGTGAATCGTTCGGCGTACAGTGGCTGGATTCATGCAGGTTCTACACCGGAGCACCGGGCTCCGGTCCGGTTGAAAATCAGTTTCTAGCTTTCAAGACACTGATCGCTTGATCTTGCACCCAAAGTTCGTGACCTAACTTACGGAATCACGCGGTCACGGTTATAGAGCATTTTTGCTTTTACTGTAGACTTCGGTGCCCCATCCATTCCGCGTTTTTCTGCGGAATGGGTGGGAAGCCAATGACATTTCGGTCTGCACTATTTGCGAAAATGCTCTAGCCCATGGCTTCCGGCTTCCACAGCATAGCCAGGAGCTAGGGGCTGGAAGCTACCTTTCTCAGTCGACACGCTCGACCAGCAGTACCTGCTCGTCGTCGTCGACTTCCTGGAACTTCACTTCGATGATCTCCCGGCTGCTGGTGGGAATGCGCCGGCCGATGTAGGTCGCTTCAATGGGCAGCTCGCGATGACCGCGGTCGATCAGAACCGCCAACTGCACTCGGCGCGGCCTACCGTGGGCAAAGAGCGCGTCCAGCGCGGCGCGAACCGTGCGTCCGGTATAGAGCACATCGTCACACAGAACCACATCGCGACCGTCCACGTCGAACCCAAGGGCCCCAGGGGTAACCACCGGCCGCGAACCTGCCGTCGTCAGGTCATCGCGATAGAACTGAATATCGAGGACTCCGGTATCCACCGTATGTTTCTCAAAGCCGGAGATGAGCTTGCCCAGCCGCTCGGCCAGCGGTACTCCCCGGCGCTTGATGCCCACCAGCGCCAGATCGGTGCTGCCGTTGCTCTTCTCCACAATCTCGTGGGCCAAACGCACCAGGGTGCGCTCAATTTCGGAGGCGGACATCAGTCTGCCCTTGGTGCGCAAAGTGGGGTGATTTTCGATTTCGCTCATGGGCGCTCTCTCATTACGGCTGGCTTGTTGCTTGTCTCTCGCAGGATCATACGAGGACCAGCCTCCCCCTCGCAAGTTTCGGCCTCACTGCGAAGGAGCGGCCCGTGAGGAATGCAGGGAACAGCGGCTAGAGCTGAGTTTTGCGCCGTCGAGCAATCATTCGCGCCCCAAAGGCGCCCCCACCCATGGCAAAGAACAAAAGAAAGACTGTATTGGCCGCGAATCCAAAGGTCTCTATCCCTGCGTGGCCTTCGGGAGACACCATAAAGGATTGCACCTCAGCGCGCATCTTTTGCGCCTCCGTGGCGTCGGCGGGCGACATCCCTGCCGTCCATTCCTGCGCCATCTGCTGGCTCAATTCCACGCGCGTCTTCCACTCGGAGTCGATCTGACTGGATTGATGCAGGACGAAACGCTCCACAAACAAGGCGCTGCCGCTGATGCTGAAAGCCAGCCATCCGGCAAGAATTCCGGTCACCAGGCCAATACGCGCGCCTGCACCCATGGTGATCCACGCCGGTTGCTTTTTGCGCATATACAGGATGACCGCCCAGACGGCTGCAGAAGCCATCCAAAGCAATCCGAAAAAACCGAACGGGGAGAGACCGCTGCAAAGGATCCCCGCAGGCACCGCGAGCAGAAACGCAAAGCGCAGAGCGGTCTTCCAATCCACGCTGCTCGCATCCAGCACAGGCTCCTCCCCTTGCTCGAGGGGAACTTGCTCGTTCGTCTCATCGGCAACAAAAACTAGCATGGGCAGACCACACGCAGGGCAATAGCAACTCTCGTCCTCGACAGTCCGGTGGCAGCGTGTGCAGGTAGTCTCCATACCTTTGAGCCTATAGCATTTCGGAAGCCAGAGCGAATAGTTTGCTGAGTGCGGGGGCAGGTGAGCGCAAATTCCCCGACGGAGCGCTCCGATGGCCGACCGGGTTTTGTCCACGGTGCCCTCGGATCCATAGTGGCCTTCATCGGCTCGGCGCGCACTTCGCCAGTTATCGAGCCGAAGGAGGATCGGGACTCACCGGCGCGCCCCAAATCGAAATCCGAAACGACCTCTCCGCCTGCCGAGAGGTCCTTTCGGCCGTAGGGGCTGCATGGCCGAGTCGGAGGGCATCCGCCACGTTATCTACGCACGTTCCTTGCGCTGACGGGCAACATAGAGCTCGATGAGATTGGCATAGCTACGTTCGCCGCATTGTAGACAGCGGATCGGATATTGAAATGCCACCAGATTGAGGACATCGGACGCGCGAAAACGAGAAAGCCGATAGTGAGTTGAGGCGCAGTAGTCACACTTGCAAGACATAATTCTCCTCATCGCCGGGGAGTCCCAGGCATCCAGGAGCTCCCTGAAAAATAGACGCGCTTTTGCACCAGAGGACCGGTTTTATTTCAAGCGGGTTGACTCGTTTTGGAGGCCACGATCTCTTCGGCGGCCTTCAGGACTTCCTGCAACGTCAAATGCGTTGAATCCAACAGAATCGAGTCCTCGGCCGGTCTTAGCGGCGAGTCCTTGCGATTGCGGTCCCGTTCATCTCGAGCACGCAGGTCGCGGATCACTTCTTCCGGCTGCAATCCCACTGCGGGTTGCAGTTGATCGAAGCGACGCAAGCCGCGCACTTCGGGAGCCGCATCCAGGAAGATCTTCACTTCGGCATCCGGAAAAACTACCGTGCCAATGTCGCGACCCTCCATCACCAAACCGCCCTCGGCGCCCAACTGCTGCTGCATCTTCACCATCCAGGCGCGGATCGGAGAAAGCACGCTGACGCGCGATGCCGCGTCGGTTACCGTTTGATTGCGAAGCTGGTCTGTAACGTCTACCCCATCCAGCAAAACACGGTTGCAGCTTTCGCCCGGTTCCAGCCGGATGGTGGTTTGAGCCGCGAGCTTTTCCAGGCCTTCGGCCTCATCCAACGAGACCCCCGCGCGAATGGCCTTCAGTCCAAAGGCGCGATACATCGCACCAGTCTCCAGGTTCAGAAGACCAAAATGCCGGGCTACGTGCTGCGCAACCGTACTCTTGCCAGCACCGGAGGGGCCGTCGATCGCGACTACGATCTTTCGGCCCCGTTCAGTTGCATTCATCGACCTTGCGTCCGCGTTCATCCTTTTTGATTCGATCCCTTATTCGGGCGGGCCGTGAAGCCGAACCGCTTGCTGTTTCCCGCTTTGGTGCCCGCCGAGAGTGTGGGTGTGCGGCTCCCGCTGCGGGCGGGCCGTGCTTCGGATGTGGACCGCGCGTCGCTCCGAGGAGCCGCATTGCGGGCCGAAGAGTTCGACTTTCCAGCCGGGCTCGCCCCGGTTGAGCGAGGCGTGCGTTGGTTCCACGCCGGGGCAGCAGATTTTGAACCGGCGCCGGACTTCGCAGATCCGTTCCCTGTCGAGTCCGAAGCGGTACGATCTCCGCTGCGCTGTACCTTGCCTGCCGCCGGAGCATTCTGGGACCAGCGTGCTCCAGAAGACGGGCGCGATCCAGCGCCGGAATTTGCCGATCCTGCCGAACGTGCATCCGTACCCGCGCGTCGAGCCGGGCGGCTTGCGGTTGCCGGTTGTGCTGGCTTGCGGTCCCGCGAATGCGCCGCCGGGCGGCTGAAGTGCGCTCTTGCTGCCGCTGGCTTCCGGGTTGCCGGGGAATGCTGCGCGACGGGCTCGGCCTTTGCCTTCTTGGCTTCGACAGGAATCTCCGCCGGTGCATCTTCAGAAGCGGCGATCGACGCCACCGGCTGGGGGGCGTCCAGTTCCCCAATCTCCTCTTCCTGATCGCGCAGGAAATAAGCGGAAGCAGGCATTGAGGAATTGGAGAGGAAAGTCGGCAGCACGGTGTATTCGGGCAGCGTGCCGGCTACATAGAAGTGCGGCGAATGGCCCATGGAGATGGTGTGAACCTGACGCGTAGCCACCAGGCCGCGCAATACCTCCCGCACCTTGCTGCGTGCGGTCAATGGAGAAAGAAAGATCTCGACTTCTTCCATGGTCGCCGCAATCACGGCCTGCAGATAGATGGAGGCCAACACCGAAATCGCCGTCACCTGCGAGGTGGAGGCGCCTTCGGCAATTGCCTTTTGGAAACGTTGGCGAAGAAGCTGCCACTCGGCCGACTTGCCGGGGGCCTGAATCACAGGAATAATCCGCAGCTGCTGCCAGAGTTCGGTAATCGCCCGCAAAACCGCCGCTTCCGTCACTTCACGGCCCAGTGCATGGGTCAAATTGGAAAGATTCGTGTCGGCGGCTTCCAGCAGCTTATAGGTCTGCACAGCCAGCGGAGAGACCTGACGCGAACCCGTCAGTTGCGGGCTGCGACGCCAATCGCGGTCTCCACGGAGAGCATAGACGTAAGGAAGGACCCATCCGGCTACTACATAATCGGGCTGCTCGCCCGGCTGTCCCAACAGGTTGAGCCGCACTGCCACGCCGTCTAACTCGAGGCGAATCAGCATCTCTTCCGCAGCTGCAATGTACTGTGGATCGGGAGTTGCATCCCGCTTACCGGCCACGGCCTCTACAAACGAAGGCGCGATCGAGGACGAAAACTGCCGCTTGGGCAGGAAAAGACACAATCCAGTCTCTTCGATCCAGACGCGTGCGTCCTCCAGGGTTAAGGTCCCGTGTCCGTTCTGACGCATCCTTTCGGCGCGCGCTGCTTCCATCTGCTCTGCTGTCAAAGAAAAACCTCACTTCCAGGCTGGCGTTAAACCGGGCAAACCGAACTCCTGGGAGCCGGGTTGCCACCTTCCAAAGAATTCAAATCCGGTGGAAGGCCCGTTGGATCTCCTTCCAAGAATACAGCAAAGCTATTGGACGTCCATGTGGACAATTGGTTGGATGCGAGGTTTTTGCGAGTTCCGTTAGTAACCACTCCATTCGCCGCACGTCCAGCGGGCAATTCACCTTGATGGCCGCGTGGCAAGCCATGGACGCCGCAATTCTCGCCCGGAGCGCGGCAAGGTTCTCATTTTGGAAGGCTTCTCCTGATTCGGAACTGGATTTCTCGATAATCTCGGTCAACATGCGCTCCAGCGCCGCTCCTTCCAGCCCGGGCGGCGCAGCCTTCACGGCAAGTTGTTGAGGTCCAAAGGGTTCTACTTCAATCCCATTGCGCTCCAACTCGTCCGCGATGCGCGCAAAGACCACCATCTGCCAAGGCTTGAGTTCGACAAGCAGGGGCATTAACAGGCGCTGCCTCTGCACCGTCTCGGTCTGCCTTTCGCGCAAGATTTTTTCAAAAAGGATGCGTTCATGTGCCACATGTTGATCGATTATCCACAGGCCATCCTCTCCGGTGGCCAAAATAAACGAGTCGCGGAGCTGTCCCAGGGGCTTCAGGGAGCCCAGGCGGTTCAGGTTTGTGGCCGCCTGTTCGATCTCGACTGCCGCAGTCCCGACGGCCGGCCCTGGGCTGAAGTCCTGCATCCCACCGGTCCCTGGGACCTCCTGAGGGACGTCTACGTTCAGCCCGCCGTTGCGGGCCGAAGGTTGGAAGATCGCCGCGGCAGCCTCTCCCCAGGCCTTGTGGCCTTCCCAACCAATCCCGGCGTCCCCCTGTCCATAGAATGACCCGGAAGCCTGCGCCCCAAACTCCAGACGGCCCGGCAGGGCCGGCGGCTCCTGCGCGTTCAGACGAAAGGGAGTCGCCTCCCCTCCCGCCCTCCGTGTTGTCTCGGAATCGGAGTCCGGAACCATTCCCGACGGCGCGTCCTCCGGAGAACCGGGCAGAGCGGATGCGGCAACCGGCATCAGGGACGGACTTGCCCCCGCCGCCATGCTTGCCCCCAGAAACCCCGCCGCCGGACGCGCATTGATCAATGCGGTCCTCACGCTATCCCGCACGAAATCGTGAATCATGGCCTGCTGGCGAAAACGTACCTCGGTCTTGGCCGGATGCACATTGACATCCACCTCCTCCGGAAGCATCTCCAGGTACAGCAGAACCACCGGATAACTGGTGGGTGGAATCACATTGCGGTACGCCTCTGAAATGGCATGTAGCAGCGAACGGTCCCGAATCAGCCGCTTGTTCACAAAGACATAGATGGAGTTGCGGTTGAGCTTCTGCAACTCCGGCTTCGAGTAGAATCCGCTCAACCGCAGCGTGCCGGGATCCTTTTTCGGCTCTTCCGGATCACGTTTCCACGGAGGAGGCTCGGGCAGGCCACCGTGCGCAAAAATCGTCTCGGCGGCCACAGGCAGCATCATCGCCAAGGTATCCTTGCCCAGGATCTGGTAGATGCGCTCCGCCGTCCGGCCGACCGCCGGCGCCGACACCAGCGTATGCGTCGCCGATCGCAATTCGAAGTGTTTTTCGGGATGCACCAGCGCATAGTGCGTCACCAAAGCCGTGACATGCGCCAGTTCCGTGGACTCCGCCCGCAGAAATTTGCGCCGCGCCGGGGTATTGAAAAAGAGATCGGCGACAGCAATCGTGGTTCCCTGGGGCAGGGCGGCATCGTCCACATGCAGAATCTTGCCTCCATGAATCTCTATCCGCGTTCCAGAACTCTCGTCTCCGCTCGCCGTCTCCAGCGTGACGCGCGCCACCGAAGCGATGGAGGGCAGCGCCTCTCCGCGAAATCCCAACGTGGAAATTGAGAGCAGGTCGTCGGCTGTGCGGAGTTTCGAGGTGGCATGGCGCTCGAAGGCCAGAAGGGCATCGTCGCGATTCATCCCATGGCCGTCGTCCGCGATGCGGATCAGCTTCCGACCGCCCGCTTCCACCTCAATTCGGATGTGCGTGGCTCCCGCGTCGAGTGCGTTTTCCAGCAGCTCTTTCACCACAGACGCGGGCCGGTCGACCACCTCGCCTGCCGCGATCTGGTTGGCTACCTGGTCAGAAAGTATGCGTATGCGACCCATAAGGTCTAAGGGTAACGCAAGAAGGTGCGTTCGCTCCCGTGAGTCATCCAAGGACCTGCACTGTGGTCGGATGCCTTCTTCGAACAGCGGTGTTTAGCGCAGAACCTTGAAAGCATGATGCCAGTCGTTGTTCACAAAACCGGGTATGCACCACAGAATGCAGAGCGGTTCAATGGCTCGAGCGGCCAAGGCTGGTCCCATGTCCTCCGTCTCCCAGCCGAATTGGTCAAGGATGCCGCGCACCTGCTGTTTAGCCCCTTGGTCATTGCCGCAGATAAACATCGAGGGCTTGCCGCCCGCGAACTGGGGATTCACCATGCACGGTGCGCCGACTGAGTTGAAGACCTTGACGAACTTCGCTCCGCTGAACTCGGCCTGCAGCTTTTCCATCAGAGATTCGCTGGGGCCAGTGAAGAAGGGAAGCACGCCATTGACCGGCGGGGCGTCGGAAATCGGATTGGTCGCGTCCATGACGATCTTTCCGGCAAGGTTCTTTGCTCCAGCCAGCTGCAATGCCTCCTGCGCCGCGGTTCCTTTCACTGCCAGCACGATGGCTTAGCCAAATGCGGCTGCATCGGCAAAGCTGCCGATCGATCCCTTGCTGTTCTCTGCGAGCCAGTCGCCCAGTTTTCCCGGCGTCCTGGAGCCCATCTTTACTCCATAACCGTGTTGAAGAAAGCCACTGGCAAGCACTCTTGCGACGTTTCCCGAACCGAGTATGCCGATATTCATTTCATCCCTCCGCAACGAGAGTATAGCCAAGAGGTTTTTCAAGATCAACAACATCAACGCACTGTGAACACGTGGCGATACGCGCCCTCGTCCTCCCGTGGAAAGAGCACAAAAAAGCCGGGCTCCTGTCCCTCTTCGCAGAGAGGCAGAAGCCCGGCCGGTTGTTTAGCGGGTTTCTTGCAGCTTTTCCTTGAGCGCGGCCTTGTCCGTCTCCACCTCGCGCACGGCCAGATGGTCGAACCATGTGAATTTGAGAATCGCCGAAGTCACCAGCACCACCGCCAGCGCCAGGCCAGCGCGATTGAACTCCTGGATGACAATGTAGATCGGCAGAGCAACCAAGGAAATCTGCCAGACGATGCCCACGGCGATGTTGAACATGTCGCGGAAAAAGTCCTTGTTGCGTTTGAACTCGGGATCTTCCGCCAGAACCTTCGCGAGGACTGGTCCCCAGAAGCCCCACGGGCGAACGCGGCGATAGAAGTCCATCAGCACTTCATCGCTCTCCGGCGCCGTGCACAGCGTCCCGACGAAGCAGCCGATCAATCCCATCGCCAAAACCGTGGGGAAAGCGATGGCTACCTCGGTGTTGATCGAATAGACGTCGTGCATTTTGCTCACCGCGGGGATGAGGCTCATGATCGTCGGAATGGTCAGCGAACCGGTGATTCCGGCCAGCATGCCCCAGAAGTAGCCCCAGCCATTGAAGCGCCACCAATACCACTTGAGCACGTTCGATGCCGTATAACCGCCCCACAGGCCGCTGACGATCCACACCACCACGCCGTTGACCGAGTTCACGTTCCAGCCAATCAGAACGCCGATCACCACCACCGCCAGTGAAGCCACATAGCTCAGCTTCACGTAGGTTTTGGGGTGCGCGCTGGGATTGATGAAGCGCTTATAGATGTCGTTGACGAAGTACGGCGGCGCGGCATTCACCGTGGCCGCGAAGTTGGACATGAAAGCGGCCAGCAACCCGGCAATCAAAAAGCCCAACAGGCCCATGGGAACGAAGCGGCCCAGGGCGTTGGGCAGCACCAGTTCGAAGTCCATGTGCGAGCCCATGCCGCGAATGTTGTCGCTGAAAAAGACCACCGCCAGCACCGTGAGCCCGCTGATCAGGAAGTAGCGCGGGAATGTCAGCGCGACGTTGACCCAGGCGCTCATCATCGAGGCTTCACGCGGGTCCTTCGACGAAAGCACGCGTTGCATGTCGTAGTTCGGCGCCGGTCCGGCAGCGGAAATCAGCACGCCCTTGAAGAGCAGCATCATCACCAGGAAGCCGAACAGGCCATAGCCGTCCTCGGCGATCTTGTTCGTTGCCGCGGGCAGCAGTGTCGACCAGTCCATACCCAGATGCCAGCCGAAGAAGATGTTGTCCCAGCCGGCGGGAACGACGCGACGCAGCGTCTCCGGCGACACTTTGATCATGGCGATGATGCCCACGGCAAACGACGCGATGGCCAGGATGCAAAACTGCACAACCTCGGTAATCACCACGCTGATCATGCCGCCCTTGATCACATAAACGGCGGTGATGGCGATCAGAATGACGGCATAGAGGTTGGCATTCATCACCGGGTCCTGCGAGAGATGCCAGGGCAGGAACGTGGCGGCGAACTTGCCGATGCCTTTGAAGCCGTAGCTGAAGAAGCCGATAATGCTCACGAACGCGTAGACCACCACGATCAGGTGAGACAACTGCGCGCCGCGCCCGCTGCCGAAACGGGTCTTGATCCATTCCGCGCCGGTCATCACGTTCGAGCGGCGTAGCCAGGCCGAAAGATAGACCATCAGGAAAACCTGGTTGAATGTCGGCCAAAGCCAGGGAATCCACACACTCTTGACGCCATAGATGAACATCCACGAAACCAGCAGCATGGTGCCGCTGATATCGAACATTCCCGATGCGTTGGAGATGCCCAGCATATACCAGGGCATCGAGTTGCCGCCCAGGAAATAGTTCTGCATGCTTTGCGAAGCACGCTTGGAGACCCAGTAGCCGATGAAGACTGTACTGAGCAGGTAGGCCACGATGATGACGATGTCCACGGGGTGAAGTAGCATGAGTACCTCTTGATCCTTGTTTCAGGCATTGTCTCTTGGCTTTCGCCCGAGACAGATGCGTACCTTCTGGCCAATTACGGCAGGCTAAACAGCGGTAGCGCAGGACGAGGACCTCGTGGTCAGGAAATCCCCGCAGTGCGCCAGTCATCTCGGAGAACTGCAATCGGTCGCGTTTGCTGCGCGGCTCTTTATTGCAGTTCTCCAGCTAAAAGAAACACCAGCGATGCCTGCCAATTCAGGCAGATCTCGTTGCTTGCATACGACGCCAACTGATCGGCGTAGACCTTGGCAGGGGGCAAATCCTGGGGCAGTTTGGCAAGTACGGCATCCTGACGGCCAGCGTTCGGCCCTCCCGACAGCAGCCCCGGCCATGCACCCGATTGCTTCCCTGAACCGCTGGGGCGGTGATGCGGGTGCTGGAACGGGTGCTGACCCAACTGTGTCACCCACGACAGCGAAAACGTATTGCGCCCCAACAGATAGTGCAGATTGTCCCGAGCGGCATTCACGAACGCTACATTGGGCTCAAATCGGTTGGCCATCAGCAGATACACGCCATACTCCGCCGCCACACCATTCGATCCCCACACAAAGTCCGTGGACTTCATGCTGATGTGGTAAGGATTTTCGCTGGTGCGCTCGACAATGACGCGCGCCGCTGCCACTGTTCGGTCGCGGATCACACCCACAGCCTTGAAATCAGCCTCTTTGCGACCGCTGAGCGCATAGGCCCACAGGCCACGCACCGCCAGGGCGTTCCAACTCTCGCCGGGGGGTGAATCCAGGCTCGGCAGGAAGGCCGCATAGTGCGCGACCACGTAATCATTGAATACTGCTTCGCCGGTGGTGCGGAACAACTCCGCCGCTGCCCAGAGGCGCTCGTCGCTGCAATTCGCGTCCCCGTACTCGCCGGTGTTCACGTTGGGTGGATTGCGGAACGTGGCGTTCGGATTCCGCTCGGCCCAGGCCCAGGCCTTGCGCGCGGCTTCGAGGTTCTGCCCCGCAAAAGCGGCATCATAAGGTTTGTAAATGCGGGCCGCCATGGCGCTCACCGCCGCCAGATCCGCCGAAGCGCAGGTGCTCTTGAACACCGGAGATCCCGTGCCCATCACTTCACTGGGCAAATGGTCGTCTTCCGGTGCCACAAAGCCGCTAAAGTGCTCGCTGGTCTGCTTGAACCACACCCCGCCATCCGTGTCCTGCATTTGCAGCATCCACTTCAGGTTCCAGCGCACCTCGTTCAGAATGTCCGGGGTACCGTTCCCGGTCTCGGGAATCTTCAGGGCAATCGGCTCGATCTTCTTTCCATAGAGATCCCATGTCGAAAGCAGGGCTCCGGTGGCGAAGCCGGAGTTCACGATGTAGCGGCCATAGTCGCCTGCATCGTGCCAGCCGCCGAGATTGGGTCGCGGCCCACGGGCTCCGGAACTGGGGTGGAACTCTCCGTCCTGGTGGCAGATAGCGTGGGAGTACCCAGGAAACTCCGAACCAAGGTCTACCGCCGTGCCGCACCGTTGCCCGTAAAACCCGCGCATCGTCAGGTAATAGGCGCGGTCATACACGCCCGCGCCGATCGCGAAGTCCCAACTGCGCCCCACACCGGGAATCGTGAGGTAATAGCTCCCTGCTTTGTGGAACTTGGAGAAGTTCGCCGTTTGCACCAAATCGCCGGAAAGGGCATCGGTTTGAGCTGCGCCGAGCTTTCCTTTGAGAACGATCCCATTATCGGACGAACGATGCAGCTCAAAAGCCGTTCCTGGCGCATCGACGAAAGCCAGCTTCGGGCCATTCAAGGGGTAGCCGACCTGGTCAACTTTAATGTGAAGCTGCTGGTCGTCAGCGGCATAAATCGCAACCGAAGCAGAAAGCAAGAGAAACCCCAAGACACAGAATCCCGGCCACTTTTGGCTGGATTGCGCGCTGTGATGGGGAAAAGCTGTGAAGTTTGTCATGAGTAGGTTTGTACCCTGCGCAAGCCTTTTTGATTGAAATGCGCAAGCGAAAAAGCTTTTCATGGCCAAGTTTTTCCGGCAGTGATTTCGGATACACCGTAAAACTGAGCCAACTCGCTTGCGCACATACTTTTTCATACTCGCGTATGCTTGCGCAAATGGAATTCCTATCTCTACGGGAATAATGAACATCCTCTGCAAAAACGTTTGATCTCCCCTTGTTTCGGGAGATATACTTGCGGCACGTTGGTTTGAGGGAGTGCGCAGCATGAAGTTTGGCTATTTCGACGATTTAAACCGGGAGTATGTGATTACTCAACCGGATACCCCACTGCCGTGGATGAATTATCTGGGATGCGAAGCCTATTTCGGCATCATCTCCAACACCGCCGGTGGTTACTCCTTCTATCGAGACGCCCGGCTCCGCCGCCTCACTCGCTATCGCTACAATAACGTTCCCATGGATTTCGGCGGGCGCTACATCTACTTGCGCGACGACGATTCCAAAGAGTTCTGGTCGCCGTCGTGGCAGCCCACCCGTCACGAGGCAGTCGACTACACCTGTCGTCACGGCATGGGCTACTCGACCATCGGTTCCTCCTATAGTGGGATTGAAGCCCACACCCGGTATTTCGTTCCCCTCGGCGAGAATTTGGAGATCTGGCAGCTCACGGTCACCAACAAGCGCGCCACCAAGGCCAGCATCTCTTCTTTCGCCAGCATCGAATTCTGCCTGTGGGACGCACAGGACGACGCCACCAACTTCCAGCGCAACTTCAACACCGGTCAGGTGGAAGTGGAAGACGGCGTCATCTATCACAAGACGGAATACCGCGAACGGCGCAATCACTTTGCCTACTTCGCCTGCTCCGAACCGGCAGTCGCCTTCGATACGCAGCGCGAGAACTTCCTCGGCAAATATCGCAGTTGGGATAAGCCCGCCGCTGTAGAAGCTGGAGCGCTGACCAATTCCATTGCCCATGGCTGGTCGCCCATCGGTGCCCATCAGGTGAAACTCGAGTTGGAGCCCGGCGAAACCCGCCAGATCACCTTTGTCCTCGGCTATCACGAGAACGATGTGGCCGATAAGTTCGATCCGCCCAACTCGCAGATCATCAATAAAAAGACCGTCAAGCCGACCATTGCCAAGTACCTCGACAAGAAGAATGTCGAAGCAGCCTTCGAAAAGCTCGCGGAGCATTGGAACAAGCTGCTCGGCGTCTTCCAGGTCAATACTCCTGATATCCATACCAACCGCATGGTCAATATCTGGAATGCCTATCAGTGCATGGCGACCTTCAATATGTCGCGCTCGGCATCCTTTTATGAGTCCGGCATTGGGCGTGGTCTCGGCTTCCGCGATTCCAATCAGGATCTGCTTGGCTTCGTGCATATGGTTCCTTCCCGCGCGCGGGAACGCATCCTCGATCTGGCGGCAACGCAACTGCCCACCGGCGGCGCCTATCACCAGTACCAGCCCCTCACCAAGCGCGGCAACAACGACATCGGCGGCGGCTTCAACGATGATCCGCACTGGCTGATCATCGGTGTTTCTGCTTATCTGAAGGAAACCGGCGACTGGAGCATTCTTGATGAACCCGTGGCTTATGACAATGAGCCCGGTTCGGAGCGGCCGCTCTATGACCATCTGCGCCGCAGCTTCAACTACACCCTCACCCGTCTGGGACCACACGGACTGCCTCTGATTGGCCGTGCTGACTGGAACGACTGCCTGAACCTCAACTGCTTCTCAGAGACGCCAGGACAAAGCTTCCAGACCACCACCAACAAGGAAGGCAAAGTGGCCGAGTCAGTCTTCATCGCTGGCCTGATGGTCCACTCCGGTCAGGAACTCGCCGCCATTGCCCACCGCCGTGGTCTGGCCGACGAAGCAAAGACCTATCTTGCCGAATCCGCAAAGATGGAAGCGGTCATTGGCGTGCATGGATGGGACGGCGAGTGGTTCCTGCGCGCCTACGACGACTTCGGCGAGAAACTCGGCTCCAAGGATTGCGCCGAGGGAAAAATCTTCATTGAGTCGAATGGATACTGCACTTTGGCGGGCATTGGACTCGAAGATGGTCGCGCCGCCAAGGCTCTGGCCGCGGTGGGTGAGCATCTGGCCACCAAACACGGCATCGTCGTGCAGCAGCCTGCCTATTCCAAGTACTACTACCAGTGGGGCGAAATCTCCTCCTATCCTCCGGGTTACAAGGAAAACGCTGGCATCTTCTGCCACGTCAATCCCTGGATCATGATCGGGGAAACCCGCATTGGTCATGGCGATCTGGCACACGACTACTACAGCCGCATCAATCCTTCGGCGCGTGAGGAGATCGGCGATCTGCATCGCTGCGAGCCTTATGTCTATGCGCAGATGATTGCAGGCAAGGATGCTCCCACCTTTGGGGAAGCCAAAAACTCCTGGCTCACGGGCACCGCAGCCTGGAATTACTACGCGATTGTGCAGTGGATTCTTGGCATTCGCACTACCCTCGAAGGCTTGGAGATTGCCCCGGTGATCCCCACCAATTGGCCCGGTTTCACCGCGACTCGTTCTTATCGCGGCGCGACCTACAACATTGAGATCGTCCGCGACGGCGCGGGCAATTCCATCGCTCTCACTGTGGATGGTGTTGCCATCAAGGGCAATGTCGTCACGCCTCCCACCGATGGGCGGAAGGAAATCACGATCAAGGGTATTCTGAGCTAGCGAGGTGTCTCTGCAGCGTGTCTCGCCCATGCTGTCATCCTGAGCGAAGTTTGGCGCGCTGTTTGCGCCAAACGAAGTCGAAGGACCTGCATTTCGACCGCGAATTTGCGAGACAGACTTCGGGAAAAGCACAATCGATTTGGGCTTAACATCGCAGTACTTCTTCGCAAAGGGCGCGGCTTCGGCCGCGCCCTTTGCTCCGTGTGCGCAGCCTTGCTGGTAGAACAGTGGGCCGCCCAAATGTTAACCTTATCGCGGACTGAAAGTTCTGCCCAGCGAATGCCGCTGTGCAGTGTCGAGCGCCCGGAAGGGCCAAGGAGAATCGCTTGTACATCGCCAACGAAAAGCGCTACGAAACCATGCAATATCGCCGCTGCGGACGTAGCGGCATCAAACTGCCCGCCATCTCCCTCGGCCTGTGGCACAACTTTGGCGGTGTCGATACCTTCGAAAACGGCCGCGCCATGGTGCGCCGGGCCTTCGACCTTGGCATTACCCACTTTGACCTGGCCAACAACTACGGTCCGCCCCCGGGTAGCGCCGAAAGCAACTTCGGTGAGATTCTGCGCCTCGATCTCAAGCCCTACCGCGACGAACTGATCATAAGTTCCAAAGCAGGCTGGGGCATGTGGGACGGCCCTTATGGCGACTGGGGTTCGCGCAAATATCTGATCGCCAGCTGCGACCAGAGCCTCAAACGCATGGGCCTCGAATACGTGGACATCTTCTATTCACACCGCCCCGATCCCGACACGCCCATCGAAGAAACCATGGGCGCGCTCGATCAGATTGTGCGCTCCGGCAAGGCGCTCTATGCAGGCATTTCCAGCTACAGTGCGGAACAGACAAAGATCGCTGCAGAAATTCTCTACGAACTCGGCACGCCTTGCCTGATCCATCAGCCCAAATACTCGATGTTCGATCGTTGGGTGGAAGATGGCTTACTGGACGTCCTCGAGAATGAAGGCATCGGCGGCATCGCCTTTTGCCCTCTGGCACAGGGCTTGCTGACGGACCGCTACATCAAGGGGATCCCCGCCGGTTCGCGCGCTTCCAAGCCACACGGTTTCCTGAAAGAGAACGACATCGATGCTCACCGCCTCAAGCAGATTGCCGCTTTGGGCGAAGTGGCCGCGGCACGCGAACAGTCGCTGGCGCAAATGGCCCTCGCCTGGGTCTTGCGTGACGACCGCATGACCTCTGCTCTCATCGGCGCCAGCCGCGTAGAACAGATCGAGCAGAATGTCGCGGCCTTGGCTAATCTCAAATTCACTCAAGCGGAGTTGGAGAAGATCGACGCCATCCTCTCTGTTTAACAGGTTCACAATCGGGCGATTGTGCTCCGTGCCCCATCCTCTCCGCGTTCTGTGCGGAAAGGGTGGGAAGCAGGAATATCCAAGTGCTCATCTTCGCATGTCCTTCGGAGCAACCGTTTGCGTTGCAACGACCGATGAGAGCTAAGTAATACCTCTTAAAGGGGAGCGTAGCGTACCAGCATTGTCACTCGGGACAACGAGAAGCAGCACGGCCTCCCGGAGGGAGGAAGTTAGTTAGCTCAGGACAAGCGAAGCGTCGTCCTGGGTTAGGGCCCACAAAGAGTGCGAGCCCCGTAGGGGCGCAGCATCGGATTCCCTGAATCGGCTCTTCATCAAGACCGAAGCCCAGCGGAGTCGAAGAACCACCGGAGGCAAGAACGTGACCGACTTTAGACAAAGGGTAGAAACAGAGCTGCGTTCCGGCATTCTTCCCTTTTGGCTCAATCACACCATCGACCAGGAGCGCGGCGGATTCCTGGGGCGCATCTTCCACGACGCCACCGTAGACCCGCAAGGCGAAAAAGGGCTCATCCTCAACGCACGCATCTTGTGGACCTTCGCCAGGGCCTATCGCTTCTACAAGGATCCGATCTATCTGGCGACCGCTCAGCGCGCTTACGATTATCTGACCACTCATTTTCTCGATCACGAATTCGGCGGCTACTATTGGATGCTCGACTGCGATGGTAAACCCACCGAGCCGAGAAAGCAGATCTACGGGCAGGCCTTCACGGTCTACGCACTGGCCGAGTACTTTCACGCCACCGGCGAGCCCACGGCATTGACGCAAGCACTGGCGCTGGTCGACAAGGTCGAGTCCATTGCTCACGACTCCGTGCACGGCGGATATTTCGAAGTCTACAACCGTGACTGGAGCCTTGCCGCTAACCAGCAGTTGAGTGAAGTCGACATGGATGAACCGCGATCCATGAATACCCACCTGCACATGTTGGAAGCCTATGCCGCGCTGCTCCGTGTGCATGAGAGCCCCACCGTGCGCGCGCGCCTGCGAGAACTGATCGAAATCTTCCTCGACCGCATAATCGATCCCAACTCGCATCATTTCCTGCTCTTCTTCGATGAACAATGGCTTCCGAAATCCAATATCATTTCTTTCGGGCACGACATTGAAGGCAGTTGGCTGTTGGTCGAAGCTGCGGAGATTCTGGGCGAACCAGAGCTTCTGGCACGCGCCCGCAAAGCGGCTGTCCTGATGGCACAAGCCGTCTATGAGCAGGCTTTGGATAACGACGGCGGCATTTTTTACGAAGCCGATCCAAATGGTATTCACGATTCCGACAAGCACTGGTGGCCTCAAACCGAGGCGGTGGTCGGATTTCTTAACGCGCATCAGATCTCGAACGAAGAGCACTTTCTCGTTGCTGCGTGCCGTAGCTGGGCGTTCATCGAGAAATTCATCCTTGACCGAGAGAATGGAGAATGGTTCTGGCTGGTCTCGCGCGACGGCGTGCCGGGGACAACGCAAGACAAGGTCGGCCCATGGAAGTGCCCATACCACAACGCCCGCGCCTGCATGGAAGTCATCGAACGTCTGGACAAAATCGCCACCGAACCACAAGGATGAATCCTGTCGGATTCAGCAGAGATGCGAAACAGAAAATGATTGCGCGCGCTTTAGGTCCCGTCGCTGAACCACCCGCTTCAAAAGAAAGAACTGGAGAACAAGCAATGAATTCGCAACAATACAAAAAGAGCGTTCATAAGCTGGTCAAGGATCAGGAGAAGTTTCTCTCCGTCCGCAACCGCAAGTCCAGCGGAGGAAACGGCATCTATGACCGCTACGAAAACCCCGTCCTCACTGCTGCCCACGCACCCATCACCTGGCGCTACGATCTTGACCAAAAGTCCAACCCCTTCCTGATGGAGCGCATCGGCGTGAACTGCGCCTTCAATGCGGGCGCCATCTTCCACGATGGAAAGTATCTGGTCGTGGCGCGCGTGGAAGGCAACGATCGCAAATCCTTCTTCGCCGTCGCCGAGAGCAAAAACGGCATCGACAACTTCCGCTTCTGGGATTACCCCATCACCATTCCTCAAACGGACAACCCTGACACCAACGTCTATGACATGCGCGTGGTGAAGCATGAAGACGGATGGATCTATGGCCTCTTCTGCACTGAGCGCAAAGATCCAGCCGCGCCGGCCTTTGACACCTCCTCGGCGGTCGCACAGTGCGGCATCGTGCGCACCAAAGACATGAAGACATGGGAGCGCCTCGCCGATCTCAAGTCCAAATCTCCGCAGCAGCGCAACGTCGTTCTTCATCCTGAATTCGTCGATGGAAAATATGCTTTCTATACCCGTCCACAGGACGATTTCATTCAGGCCGGCAAAGGCGGCGGCATCGGCTGGGGACTCTCCGCGAGCATTGAAAATGCGATTGTCGACGAAGAGATCATCCTCGACAATCGCGAGTACCACACCATTCAGGAAGTCAAGAATGGCCAGGGACCCGCGCCCATCAAGACTTCCAAAGGCTGGCTCCATCTGGCTCACGGCGTGCGCAACACCGCCGCAGGCTTGCGCTATGTGCTCTATATGTTTCTTACCGAACTGGAACGTCCCTGGGTCGTCACGCACAAGCCCGCCGGACACTTCATTGCTCCTCTCGGCGGGGAACGCGTGGGTGACGTCTCCAATGTGATCTTCAGTAACGGATGGATCGAGCGCAAAAACGGCGACGTATTCCTCTACTACGCCTCTTCGGACACGCGCCTGCACGTGGCCACCAGCAGCGTCGCAAAGCTGCTGGACTACGTGATGAATACCCCCGCCGATCCGCTCACCAGCCAGGGATGCGTTGCCCAACGCTGTGCCTTGATCAAGAAGAACCTGGCCTTGCTGGCAGCCCCTCAAAAGGTAGCCAAGAAGGAAGCAGGAAAAGCAACTCCCAAGAAAGAGGCCAAGGTTGTGAAGTCTGCTGATGCCGGCAAAGTGAGCGTTTCCGCCAAGGTTGTTAAAGCGGGCAAAACTGCAAAATCCAAAAAACGTTAGGAGTCATTTTGCTCCCCGGAGAGATGCAGCGAAGCTCGCATCTCTACGGGGCTGGCTGCAGATCTCGCACAGGAAGAGCGGTTAAGCTGTTTCTCTCAGCGATTCAGTCCGGGAACCGGACAAGACCTCTTCCTCGATGCGCACCGCGCAAAGATCAGTGAGCAAGGTCGAAGCCCAACGATAGACGTTGTGCTCTTTTACCTGCTGTCTCATGCGCCCCATCCGCAGCCTGCGCTCTTCGCGGCTCATCTGCAATCCTGTCCGAATTGCTTCGCTGACCTGCTCGATGTCGTAAGGATTCACAACCAGGGCATCTCGTAGCTCCTGAGCCGCACCGGCGAACTTGCTCAGAATCAGCATCCCGTCGCCGTCCGTGCGCGCGGCCAGATACTCCTTGGCAACGAGGTTCATGCCATCGTGCAGCGGGTTTACGATGCAAAGCGTTGCCGCCCGATAATATCGCAGGACTTCCTCATGGCTGCAGTTGCGTTCAATCAAGATCACGGGTTTCCATCGCGCTGTCTGGTAGAGGCTGTTAATGCGTTCCACAGCCTGCTCAACTTGAAGGCGCAGCGAAACATAGCTGGGGATGCGCGTTCGGCTCGGCGAAGCGATCTGGACAAATACTATTTTCTCTAAATAGGCAGGGCTTTCCTCCAGCAGATGTTCGATCGCAAGTAGTCGCTCCACGATCCCTTTGGTATAGTCCAATCGATCCACACCCAGCAGAAGTTGCTTGCCTTCGATCCCCAATTCCCGATGCAACGCGCTCGCCGTAGGGTCCGACTCTCGCGCACTTCCTTCCACTCCTGCTGGGATCGTCGCCATCGCCTGAACTTTGTTCTGGGTGCCGATTACGTCGCTGCTCGCTCCTTCGCTTCCCAACTTGGAGTTGCTCTCGGTCCAAGCCACGCTGATGGGGTAGGGACGCACAAGAGAGACATGGTCATTGCGAAGAATACTGAACTGCTCCCAGTCTGTCCGTGCTTCCAGAACGCGATCCACCGTGTCCAGAAAGTTGTTGCAGTGCGATTGAAGATGAAATCCGATGATATCTGCGCCCAACAGGCCATCCAGCAACTCGGCTTGCCAAGGACATATCCCGAAAGCCTCCGCATTGGGCCATGGAATGTGCCAGAAGATGGATATGCGAGCATCGGGTCGCGCGTTCTTCACCATTCTCGGCAGCAACGCAAAATGATAGTCCTGCACCAATACCACAGGATGCTCGCAACCTTGCATCTCTTCTAAAAGAATATCGCAAAACCTCCTGTTCACATCCTGGTAGCGCGCCCAATCGCTGGAGCGAAAGATGGGTCGTGTGTGCGCAATATGACAGAGTGGCCACAAACCCTCATTGGAGAATCCCTCATAGTAACCCGCCTCCTCCGCCTCGTTGAGCCATACACGACGGAGCGTATAGCGCGGATCGTTGGGAGGCACGGCCAGCCGGTCGTGTGCATCCACAAACGCGCGGTCGTCATTGCCACTGCCATGTGCGATCCACACGCCGTCACACGCCTGAAGTACCGGCTCCAATGCCGTCACCAGTCCGCTTGGAGGAACCACACACTCTGTCTTTCCACCGTCGCGTACATGCATATAGGGCTCGCGATTTGAAACCACAAACAATTTCCCGGCACCCATGCGATCGCGGGCATTCACTGCCAGACGATTCGCCGTCCATACCGTCTCTCCATGGTCGCGAAGCCTCGCCTCCGTCTCCGCCTCGACACGGGCTTGCGTGAGCGAATCCACGAGCGATGCGACCTCATTTGCAAGCGGAACCAAAGCGCCGAATCTCGCAGTGGCCTCGTCGACATCTGCCTCACCGCGCCGAAGACGGCGCAGCCACAACGCAACCTGTGTCACGGGTTCATGCACAAACCAGCGGACCATCAGCAGTGTCACAACAACAATCAGAACCACCATCGCTACGATCTGAAAAAAGCTACGACGCCATAGGCTGATCCCTTCGCTCCGAATCGAGTCGGCATCGACCATCATCAGCAGTACACCGGCCGTCTTGCCGCCCGCGTGCAATGGCACCGCGTCTTCATACCAGAGTCGGCTATCAGCCACCGTGCTTCCACTCGCGAATGTCCGAATCTTTACAAACGCTCCTGCCTCTTTTCCGCTATTCAAAGTCTTGCTGACGAGATTGAAAGGAAGCTCGCTTGCTGGAGGTGAATCCCCTTCGGTAGCTAAGAGTTGTCCGGACGAGTCGAAGATCGTCAGCCTCGGTTGATCTGGCTGATTGCGCAGTTTCTTGAGGGTTCCTGGCCAATCGGGCTGCGCTCCTGAGTTGAGATCTTGCTCGATGCGGGATTGCGCGCCGGCCCCAAACCATTGCGTCTGTCGCGCAAGGTCGATCCGCATCGTATGCCTGTGAGCCAAGACGTCAAAATAGGTTGTAGCACCAGCGATCAAGATGATTCCAACCAGCAGGGAAGCGAGCAGGCGTAATCGAAAAAAGCGCATCGATTCTCTCCTTTGAAAGTTCGCGAGGGTTCATCGTGCTCATGCGGTGTTCTAGATCGAATGCCGGATGACCGGAAATAGTCGCACCGAAATCGGTAGGGTAACGGCCGATCTTTTCAGGCCGATCACGACGACGGCCACGCAGAGGATGACTCCCCGCGTGGCTGCCGTTCGGTCCAGCGCACTTTGTCTCGATCTGCAACTACAAGCGCAGTACTCCCCTCTGATCTTCGATCAGGCGTTCATAACTTCGAGCGCAGTACTCCCCTCTGATCTTCGATCAGGCGTTCATAACTTCGATGGCCTCCACATGAAGAAGGTTTGCTTCCGCATCAAGCTTTCCGGTCACCTTGACCGACATTCCTTCGAAGGGGCCTGCCTTATCAGGGGCGTCGAGTCGATACACTCTGCCCGCCGAGTCCTTCAGAACGAGATCGGCGCCGTTCTTGAGGATGGTGCCAGTAACAACGATGGACTTGCCCACCACGCCGTTGGGTTGAGAAGGGCTACTGGGTTGTTTGTCCGTGCCTTGCTGCTGCGGTGCGGAGGCTTGCGAATTGGATGGGATCGGTTGTTCGGATGCCGCCTGCAGGAGAGTGGCAAAGACCAGAGCTCCCACGGCGAGCACTATTGGGAAAATAGCGCCGTTGGCTCTCCCTGTACGATTGTATTTCTCCATTGAGCGGTACCTCTCGACTGGTGATATTGGTTGTTCTTCGAACTGTTGCTGCAACCGAAGCACCAAAACTCCAAACTTATCGAGGGATTGGAGTTCGAAGACTCCAAAGAGCGATCTGCCTTGGCTCACCGTGTATTTTTTACCGACATCGCGCAAGAAGTTCATAGCCATGCACCTCGGAAACCAAACCGCATATGCCCTTCATTGCCCGACAGAATAGCCCGACCCTGTCGATTTGATGTGCACGATTCGACCTGCACCGACGCGCACGCTGAATTGTGCGTTCCCCATTATGGTCACCGCGATGGCTCCATGATTTCTTACATCCACAAACCAAGAGTTGCCGAGCGCGCCCGGCTTGGGAGGTAACCTGGGCAATTGGATCACGGCGGGTGGATCGATAAGGTCAACCAAATCGCCACCAAACTCAGCCGGGATATTGTTTTGATTCGGGTGAAGACGAACTACCTGCTCATCTTGCAGTGGCTTCATCTGGCCTACGAATAAAGCAAGGCAAAGGATTAGTGTGCTCATGTGAGTCGGATGTCCCCTTTCGTGCTGAGGTTACCTGCAATCGTTCTGGTCGGGCACTGCGTGGCTCCCGCGAACCGAGTCAATGAAGTTAGCACGGGATCAGCCGTCGTGGAACCTCATTGACTTACGCGTCCATGAAACTGTGTCCGTTTCAAGTATGCAAAGCTGCGGTCGCCCGTTCTGTCAGAAGGAAATCAATGAGAGTCGATTTCTGTGCTTGAGTGTCGTTTGCAACAGGCAAAGAACCAAGACCTTGCTCTCACTTTACATTCACTCTTGGAGCCTGTAGGCATGAACTTTTAAAACAAACTATCTTCTCTAGTGCTTCGTCGGACGTCGACTCCTGCATTGGAGACGCCATAATGCCTCATTCTGGATTTTATTAGAGAAATTTGGAACCACGGTGCCCCTGAGCAACTCCCTCGCTTTTCAAACAATCGGTCACTTGTGGTTCCTGGAAAAGCTTCGTAACCTTGCTTCATGAATGCATCTCCTTCGGTGAAAGAGGTGACTGTGCAGCGACGAACCGCGGTTCGATACAACCTCCGCCTCCCAGTCATCTTTCATTGGAATGACGGCAGTGATCATACCGAAGGCGGATTCACAAATGATGTTGCATTGGACGGAGCTTTGATCTTCAGTTCAAGTTGCCCGCCAGTGGGGGCTGATATTCGGATTGAAGTTCTGGTCCCATCGCCGGATCAAAGTGGAGACGAATTGCGAATTGAATGCTCCGGCAAAGTAACGCGCGTGGCCGAACAATCTGGATGCTTCGGAGTTCTTGGAACATTCGACGATGACCATTTGACTCGTCACGCTGTGTTTTGACGAAACCCTGGTACTGGCTTCTATCTGATCGGATTTCGACACGTACTGATCGCAAGAATAGCTGCCTCTATAGTTGTTTCCATTTCTCCGTTGTCTCGGTTGCAATTCAGAACGAAGCGTTTGGCGAAAGTGCGAACCCAGGCAAGACTGGGAGGACGATTTCGTATCTTTCCGCATCAAAGGTTCCTTTGAGAAGTCCTTATCAGGATCGGATAACGATCTGGGACTGAAGGGGCGAAGCTATGAGCGGGTAGCCCCAAACCGGACCGAAGAAATTGAAGTTGCCACGAGGAAAAACAATGGACAGCAGCTTCGAAATTGGAGATCAGGATGTACAGTGGTTCGCGGTCTGGACGCGCTCGAGGCAGGAGAAGGTTGCTGCTGCAATGCTAGAGAGCGTCGGAGTACAGCACTATCTCCCGCTCAAATCCGAACTCAGGCAATGGAGTGACCGCAAGCAAACGGTCGCCGTCCCGTTGTTCAGCGGCTACCTGTTTGTGCGCCTGAACAGAAAAACAGGGAACAGGTACCAAGTGCTCAATGCTCCAGGGATTGCAGGCTTTGTGGGAAACAGCGCAGGGCCACTGCCCATCCCCGATCGGCAAATTGAAGACATTCGCACGATACTTGCACAAAGCCTTGAGTGTTCCGTGCTACCTCTTTTGGAAGAGGGTCAGCGTGTGCGAGTTTTGAGGGGGCCGTTGGCGGGTGTCGAAGGGCTCCTCCTCCGCAGCAATTCTACAGTGCGTTTACTGATCTCAATTCAGATGATTCACAAAACATTAGCTGTCAGCGTCTCAAGGGACGACGTCGTTCCATTGAATGCGACAACGGCCATGCGAATTCAATCTGGACTCTGTCGCAACACTGTCCGTCCCGGTCTAGGTCTCTGACCGTCTGAAGTTGTACCAACGATGGGTGCCCCAGGTCTCGATTTTGAGACCTGGGAAGACACGAACCAGAGGTACAGAATTACGCGGCCTGAGACCTAGTCCGCTCAGACGACCATCCCCTGAGCGCGCCTCCCCAATGAACCGTGTGCAAGGCGAAGTGACGAAAGGTCCAGTCTTGAGTTCACACGCAAATCTCTCGAGATGATCGGGAATTACGCGCCGCGGGAACGCTTGCAACCAGAATGGATCATCAGAGGTTCCTTAGGTAGGAGGCGTTATGTCGATGCAGCTTGTCAAATCACCAGGACCGGTTACGGTGATAGAACGCGATATCGCGGGGAACGAGTTGACGATTCGAGCTCTCCTGTTGACTCTAAAGAGACGACAGGCAATCATCCTCTGGTCCATATCGATTTGCCTTCTATTCGGCATCATTGCCTGCTATCTCCAGACGCCTCGCTATAGGGCGACAGGTGAAATCGAAATCCAAAAGTCGGCGACCGATGGGCTTGGATTGGAGAACCTGACCAACCCCCTTCAAGACAGTCGATCAGATGCGTTAGATGCCAGCCTCACGCAGCAGACGCAGGCGAGAATTCTTCAGTCGAGTGGCTTGGCTCTGAAAGTAATAAAGGATCTGAATCTCGAAAGCAGCAAAGATTTCAAACCAAGTTTCAGTCCGATTGGATGGGCGATCGGACTGCTGACACCCAAGGGGCAAGCGGATTCGCCGGCTTCGAGTTTGGATGATTCCCCTCATCGAAGGGACCACGCAGTCAACGTATTTGAAAAGCATCTGAAGATATCTCCTCAATCCGGCACCAGGCTCATCGATATTCGGTATACAAGCTCCGATCCAAAACTGGCCGCAGCCGTCGTTGACGATGTTGAGAAGTCTCTCGTCGACTTTACATTGAACAGCCGCTACGAAGCCACGAGTGAGGTTTCCGGCTGGCTCGCCGGTCAACTGGCGGATATCAAGAAAGAAGCGGAACAAGAACAAGGCAAGGTAGAAGAGCTTCAGAGGCAATCCGGTCTGTATAGTTTGGGAATCTCAGACGCGCAAGGAAAAGAGATTGCTTACAGCGCGACTTTGGACCGCCTGCAACAGGCCACGCAGGCATATTCTGCAGCCACGGCAAATCGAATCCTCAAGGGAGCCTTGTACAAATCCGTCGAAAACGGTGATCCCGAATTGATTTCTGGATTGGCGGGTTCCTCTCTTGCGGGCAGCTCACCGAGCGTGAACAATTCGTTTCTCCTAATCCAGAACCTGCGTACGCAGCAGGCAGCACTGGAAAGCCAGATTGCTTCAGACACTTCGAAATTGGGGTCAGCCAATCCTAAATTGGGCGACGAAAAGGCAGGCCTGGAATCGATCAATGCCCAGATCAAATCAGAGGTATCCCGGATCGGCCAGCGCGCGGCAAATGACTACGCGGCCTCACAAACTGTCGAAGACAAAATGCGCGGTCAGTATGAGGAAGGCAAGAAAGAGGCCGACGGCCTGAACGACAAAGCGATCGCGCTGATGATTGCCCGGCAAGAGGCGACGGATAGTCGCACGTTGTATCAAACCCTATACTCCCATCTGAAACAAGCGGGAGTGGTCGAGGGATTGAGGTCGTCCAACATATCGATTGTCGATGGCGGAAGAGTTCCATCGCGGCCTGCACCCGATAACCTCATCGTCCTTGCGCTCTCGCTGATATGCGGCTGCTTTGTGGGAGTCGCTGGCGCCCTCCTTGCGGATGCAACAAATGAACGCATCGACGGCATCGCGACGATTGAGAACATCCTTCATACAGAGATCCTCGCCGTACTTCCGATGACATCGAAAAACGCATCGCCAGGATTGATAGGCGGCTCGGATACCAAAGGACGACAGACTTTGTTTGCCGGCAACGAATCCCCGTTCACAAGCAAAGTCGCGGTTTTGCTTGGACCAAACACTCCCTATGTTGAGGCCTTGCGCGGATTGCGAACCTCGCTTCTGAATTCGCGAAACGGTTCCGGTCCGAAGACCATCCTGATTACCAGTACGGCGGAGCGGGAGGGAAAGAGCACTCTAAGTCTCAACCTCGCCGCTGCTCTCGTCTTGAATGGATCACGTGTGCTTCTAGTCGACGGAGATATGCGAAGCGCGGGACTCTCCAGCTACATGGGCTATGAGAGGAACGCATCCAATTCTACCGACGACAAGCCAATTGGCCTAAGTGACGCGCTATCCGGTCGCGGAGAACCCACCATTCAAGTGCCGTTTCCACAGCTTCCAGGTCTCTCTGCACTGCCGGCCGGGCCGGCTCCGGTATATCCTGCGGAGTTGCTCGGATCAGATCGCATGGCGTCTCTCGCCAAGGGATGGTCGGCGAGATACGATTTCATCCTAATCGATAGTCCACCCGTTCTTGCTGTTTCTGACGCACTAATTCTGACGCGCCTGGTTGACACCACCCTTCTAGTGGCGCGGCCGGGGCAAACTTCGCAAAAGGGACTGGAACGCGCTTATCGCATGTTACACGACATCGAAGATAAAAAAGTTGGCATCGTGGTCAATGGCGTGCGTCGCAATTCTGTCTCATTCAACGAGTTCTATGGCTATCAAGGCAAGACTTACTACAGTGAGGCATGACATGAAGAACCGGACAAAAAGCGTCGCTGCCCTCATGACGGTCATGGTTGGGGCCTCCCTTGCACAACCGCCAATAAACAACAGTCTCTTGATAAGCCCCGGAGACCAACTCCACATTTCGATTATGGATATGCCGGACATGGAGCAGTTCCCGCGTGTCACGGATGTGGGAGACATTCCAGTGCAGGGAGTCGGCAATGTACGAGTAGTGAATATGTCGCCTGGCGAAGCAGCAACCGCGATTCACGATCGTCTCGTGAGCGAACATTTCCTCAACCACCCAGTAGTCACGGTTGTCGTTGATCAATATGCTACTCAGGAAGTGACATTGATCGGAGAGGTCAAGACTCCGGGTGCCTATCCGATTTCCACGCCCAGAAGAATCCTCGATGTCATCGCATTGGGCGGCGGCTTGACCACAAGCGCCGACCGAGACATTCTCATCGAAAGGCACGGCGAACAAACCAGTCCGGTCCATTACAACCTGAGCAATGACGGAGAACGTGCGATCAGTGAGCAAGTCCTTGTGAATCCCGGTGACACCGTTGTAGTGCCAAAAGCCGGGATTGTCTACGTGCTCGGTGATGTGAATCGGCCAGGTGGGTTCACGATGAGTAACAATGAGTCCAAAATGACCTTGCTCGAAGCACTGTCAAACGCAGGCGGACCAGCGAAGACTGCCAAGCTCAACCACGCGCGCCTCATCAGCAAAAGTGATCGCACGGAGACGCAAATATCCCTCGGAGATATCCAGAAGGGCAAGAGTCCGGACTTCGCAATGAAGCCTGGTGATATCCTTTTCGTTCCATTCAGCTATGCGAAGAACCTGGTCATCTCAACCTCTACAGGAATTCTTGGAGCAGCGGGCTCTGCGGCGGTTTACGCGTCGCGTTAAGAGTGAAGGTTGAGTGAATCCACAATAATTTGTGGGTGGCAACACGGACTCTTGACAACGTTCGCTGAGAGACATCCCGCGCATCCCGTCTGAGCACTGCCAACGAGTAAAGATAGTCGAGCGAGCGTTCTTTCGTCGATGTCGAGTGAGAGTCGACCCCACTCGACAACGACTCTGACTTGGGCGAACCGTTCCGGAAACGCGCAACCCTGTTGAAGTAGTCCAGTCTTTCCTGCACGAACCTCCTGCCCGCGTGAGACACACGCGCCCATTTTCTAAGGAAGAACGATAACTCAAGGCGAGAAGGAGCGACCTCGTGCCCGGGGGTCCGCTGCCTGGGATCAAATCGATTGCGGTCATAAGCTGCTATCCCTGTCCTTGCCCGAAAGATCCAGAGAGTGACAGGCAATCACCGAGCGAGTTTGGAGCGCTGAACTGTGAATCAATGAAGGCTCGAACAACCTGAGTGGTGGAGGGATACCATGAACGAAAAGCATCGAATAACAGTCAATCTCTTGAAACTGTTCGATCTCGCCATCGTGGTCTTTGCCTATGCAATAACGACGTTTTCAATCGTTAAGGTAGAAGATAGGATTTCCCTCATGCAGTTTCTCTCCATAAGAACCAGGGTGGCCAATCTAGTGCTATTCAGCGTGGGCCTCCTGATTTGTCACATTGTCTTCCAGCTTTGTGGCCTCTATCGATCGAGAAGGCTGTCTGCATTCAGGGTCGAAATCGTCGATGTGATGAAAGCTATGACAATTGACATGGCTTTCTGGATCGTGCTTGCATCACTCTTCTCGATCAGAATGCTCACGATGCAGTTCGCGGTGTTCTTCTGGATCGCGAGCACGCTCTTTCTTGTCTTGGGTCGATTCGCAATTAGGCGCTTGGCAGCGTACTTCCGCGCTCAAGGCAAAGACCTGCGATACATGCTGATTCTGGGCACCAATTCACGCGCGATGGAATTTGCAAGAAGACTGTCAGCGAGCCCGGAACGAGGGTACCGATTGCTCGGGTTTGTTGACGATGAGTGGCCGGGGATGGGGGAGCTTAAAAATGAGGGATTCCAGATTGTGAGCAATTATGCGGGCCTTGCAGAGTATTTGCGGCGCAACATTGTCGATGAAGTTGCGATCTACCTTCCTTTCGGATCATTCTACAAACACTCGTTTGAAGTCGCCAGCCTTTGCGAGCAGCACGGAATCACGATGCGCTTCAATTCCGATGTGTTTGGACTGAAGACCACGCGTTGGCGTGCGGAAGAATTCGAAGGTGACCAATATATCGCCACATATACAGGCTCAAATGAGATCTGGCCGCGATTCGCAAAACGGGCTCTGGACGTTGCAGGAGCAAGCATCGCCCTTTTCTGCTTCTCGCCAGTGTTGTTAGCCGCGGCGATTGCCATCAAAGTGGATTCACCCGGCCCGGTTTTCTTTCTGCAAGAACGAATCGGCGTGAACAAACGTCGCTTCAAGATATTCAAATTCCGCACCATGATTCCAAATGCGGAGAAGATGATGTCTGCCTTGGAAACGTACAACGAAGTAACGGGCCCAGTGTTCAAAATCAAGAATGATCCGAGAATAACGCCCATCGGCAAGTTATTGCGGCGGAGCAGCATTGACGAGTTACCTCAGTTGCTCAATGTCCTGAGAGGGGATATGAGCCTTGTCGGACCGAGACCCTTGCCGGTGAGGGACTATGAAGGCTTTAGTGAAGACTGGCAACGAAGACGATTCAGTGTTAAGCCGGGCATCACGTGCCTCTGGCAAGTCAACGGAAGAAGTGGTATCACTTTCGACCAATGGATGCTCCTCGATCTCCAATACATGGACGAATGGTCCCTTTGGCTTGACTGCAAGATTCTGGCTAAGACGATCCCCGCTGTCCTCAGAGGGAGCGGGGCAGCCTGATGTGGAAGTTGGCGGCCCCTTCCATATGATGTTGGCGGCTATCGATCCCTGGGCTAGATCGCGACTGGTGACGGATTCGTGAGCCGGTTCGAGTATTTGTCGCTTTGGTCGGGGTACGCACACTCTATCCGGGTTCCCTGGCGTGCTTTCAGCGAGGAAAATCTCAATTCCAGGAAACTGTGAATCACTCGCAGGCGGAGACCGACGGAATGCAAGGTTCCACGCTTCCACTGATCACGGCCGTAATTCCCACACGATGGCGTGCCGAGCTTGTTGTTCGTGCAGTTTGCAGTGTGCTCGCTCAGACCTATCCGAGCATCGAGGTAGTCGTCGTTGTAGACGGCCCGGATTCCGTAACTGTGGAGGCCCTTGAAGGTCTTGAAGACTCACGAGTCCGCGTAGTTGCTTTGCGTGAAAACGTTGGCGGAAGCGAAGCACGCAACGTCGGGGTGCGAGAGGCCCGGGGCAAGTGGGTTGCAATGTTGGATGACGACGATGAGTGGCTCCCGGAAAAGCTTGTGAAACAAATGGCGACAATGACTGAAACAGATGTGCGGCACGCTTTAGTCACTTGTCGACGGATTGAGCGGCAGCCTGGTCACCCGGACGTACTGGAGCCGCGAAGAACATATCGCGTCGGAGAGGACGTGAGCGAATACATGTTCTATTCAGAAGATCGCAAAAAGCACACCAGTGGCCCACAGACTTCTGGCTATCTTGCAACGCGGGACCTCTTCCTCGAAGTGCCCTTTACAAAAGGCCTCAAGTGTCACCAAGACTGGGATTGGTATCTGAGAGCAATGCGCAATAGCGCAACAGTGGCAGTCTCTATGGAGGAGCCACTCTACATCATGCATGTGGAACCGGTGAGGCCGCGCGTAACATCGATCGCTCGGTGGGAGCTCTCTCTTGACTGGGTAGAGTCCCGGAAACACCTCTTTACAGAACGCGCATACAAATCGTTTCTCATTAACGAGTGTATGTACCGATGCGAAGAGACGAGCAAGCGCACCCAGATCTTTCGCAAACTGTTGGCTCGCTCTTGGAATAGCGGAGGACTTCAATTCCGCGATCTGATTGCCGTGGCGAAATGGTATCTCTTCAGGCCTTCTGTGCGGTTGCGTCTAGTGCGCCTCTACAAACAAATGAAGATCAGTGCGCGCTTTGCATCGGTCAGCAGTAACTCAATGGAGCATTTGCCTGCCAAGCGGGAGGTGCAGGGTTGAATCGTCGGCGAAAGATAGCTTTGGTTGACCTAAGCACCTTTTTTACCGGAGGTCAGGCTTATGTGAAGAATCTTGTCTCCCTTCTTTCAGGAGATACAGATCTCTGGCTTATAAAACTGTGCCGGGAACTTACCGTGGATTTGCCGCAATCCAGCGTGAAGACCGTTGACCTTGGGTTCGCCCTGAAGTGGGGAAGGCCGCTGCAAATACCACTCGCCATGATGGTGCTTGCATGGCTGAAGATTGTTGAGGGCATCGATACCGTATGGGTCAACGGATATCCGGAAATCGCATTGATGCCGTGGGCGCGGATTATCGACTGCAGGGCAATTGCAACCCGTCATCTCACTCTCATTACCGACAAGCCAAGATTTCATTGGATCCGCAATGGATGGCGCGTGCACCTCGTCTATGAACTTCTCGCACGAACAGCAGACAAGATCGTATGCGTTTCCGATGCAGTTGCAGAGAGCCTGAAGAAATGCGTCCGTCCTGACAAACTCGTGGTCATTCAGAACTGGATTCCTTCACTCCCTGAGCCGGTGGAACTTATGGATAACAGGAACGAACCACTTCGTCTGCTGTTCGTGGGAAGACTAATCCGGCATAAGGGTGCGTATCTGATCCTCGACGCGATGCGGCAACTCCAAGAGACTCGTGGAATGCGCCGAATCTCACTGACGGTAGTTGGGGATGGAGAAGAGCGACAGCCATTGGAAAAGGAAGCGGGGAAGTTGAACGTGGAGTTTGTCGGCTTCTGGGCGGACCCGTCTCCGTTCTACAAACACGCACACGTCTTTGTAAACCCGACGTTAGGGCCAGAAGGCCTGCCGCTCGTCTCGCTAGACGCGATGTCGTACGGGCTGCCCTGCATCTTTAGCGATATACCCGTGCACAAAGAGATCACCCGTAACGGGACATCTGCGTTGCTGTTCGAAAGCGGAGACCCTAAGGATCTGAAGAAGAGCATCGAACTCTTATTGGAATCTCCGCTTTTGATCAACAAATATGGACGTCTGGCACGGGAGACGGTAGAGGCGAACAATGGACCGGAGTTAGCCCGTCGACGCTACGTGGAAGAGATCTGCTCATAGTCTTCGCGATTCCTTCTTACGAGCCGGAACCAGCGAGGCCAGCGAAAAGGAAACGACCTTAGCAGCCTGTGCTTAAAGTCGAGCTTTGAAAGGGCACGACTTTAGTCGTGCCGTAAATGACATGAAATGAAGGTGGCCTTTAGGCCCTGAGGGGTGGTTTTCGGCATATTGGACTTTCACCACAGGCTGTTAGCGCACGTTCACCAGAGTTGGCAACCCAGAGTGCGGAGAGATACAGAATGAAGATAATTCAGCTGATCACCTGTATGGAAGCCGGAGGTGTCCAGCGAGTTGCCTTCCTGCTGAAGAATGAATTCGACACACGGGGATACGATTCCAGCATCTGGTTCCTCTACAAAAAACGTCCTGCTTATACAGGAATTGCGGGGATCGGTTCGCTGATCGATCATCCGCCTTCCCGTTTCGACTACTTGAAGATAGTGATCCGCTTGGCCCGGATGATCTTCAAGGAGAAACCTGATGTCCTGATTGCCCATACATACTATGCCAACGTTCTTGGCCATCTGCTATCGACCGCTCTCGGTGTTCGGTATCGAATTGCTGTGCAACACAATCCGACCTACAGTTATCCCTCCCTGGCGCGCATCGCCGACTCAATCGTCGGGAGTCTCGGAATATATACAAGCAATGTGGTGGTGTCGAAGACCGTGGAAGATTCGGTGGTCAGTTATTCGCGCTCCTACCGAGAGCGAGTCAGTGTCGTGTACAACGGAGTTCCCGAGCCATCAGTGGCTTCTTCGCGCGACGAAACACGAAGGCGATGGAAGCTCCCGCTCGAAGCAGCTGTCCTTGTCAACGTCGGAAGATTCAGCACGCAAAAGAATCAGGAGTTCTTGATCCGGCTTCTTGAGACAAACAAAGATCTCCATCTCCTTTTGGTTGGCGACGGCGAGCTGCACGACTCGCTGCGCAGATTGCCGGTTGAAGTCAATGTAGAGGACCGGGTTCACTTTACCGGCGAAGTAGGTTCAAACGAGGTGAGCTCTCTGATATCTTGCAGCGATATTCTGGTGTTGCCGTCTCTGTTTGAGGCTGTTGGCCTTGTGGTGCTTGAAGCAATGATGCTGGGAAAGCCCGTGGTGTCGAACGATATTCCAAGCAGCAGGGAGTTTATCGGGGAAGATGGAATCCTCGTTGACATTGCGTCACCAGAGAAGTGGTTGTCCGCGATACAAACTTTACTCGATCGACCAGAGTTGGTTGCAGCAATGGTATTGCGAGCAAAGAATAGGGTGCGCAGATTCAGTGTATCGAGAATGGCCGATGGCTACGAAGAGAAGATGATGCCTATGCGGTTTCACCGCCTTGCCGAAAGCGATGAGTGAGAGTTGAGCGGCGTTGAAAGATCACCCCGATCCGGCGGGCCATCCGAAGTTAAGAACTAAGGGGCGTGGCCGAACCCACCAAGCAGGAGGATGGAAGGATATGGAGCTAGCCGAAGGAGCGGACAGATCAGACCTTCTGGGCCCCGCCAATATATCGGAACTCTGCGTCATTCTTCATGTGTCCGAGTCTGTTTATGGGATCTCGTTTGAACGCGGCAGCTTGATCGCAATGTCAGGCGCGATTTCGCAGATGCCCGAGGCTTGGCACCCGACCCGAGACGCGGTGACGAATGCCTCGTTCGTGTTCTATGAGATTGCGGCGGGCTTTGAGGGTGGATCGCTGTTGACGCCCTCAACCCCTGGCTGCATGCTTCCAGTTATCGCGTACAGCGGCCTCAGGCGCGAGGACAAGCGCTTCCGTAAGAGACCAATTCGATGAATGCGATCGCCGCTGAGATAGACAGATTCCGAGCCAGTCCGATGGCGAGAAATGCAGGCTGGCTCCTGGTCGGGCAAGGCCTGGGACTGCTGCTGCAGGCGGTGTATTTTGTTATCCTTGCCCATCTGTTGGGACCAATACAATACGGCGTCTACGCCGGAGCCTTCGCGTTTGCCAACCTGGTTGCGCAGTACAGTTCCCTGGGAACAGGAAGCGTATTCCTTCGCTATGTTTCCATGGACCGATCCAGGTTTGCAGTTTACTGGGGAAACATTCTTGTAGTAACCACTGTGGTGGGTGGAGCACTTGTCCTGGCGCTCAATTTGCTGGGGCCAAAGCTACTGAACCCGGCGAGCGCCGCGATCGTTTTGGTTGCCGCGATTGGGAATTGCATCTGTGTTCAGTTGACCATTGAGGCGGGTCGAGTATTCCAGACGTTTGAGGAAATGCGCTTGACTGCCGCGCTGAATCTTCTCACCAACCTGCTAAGAACGATCGCAGCCTTGGCCTTTCTTGTGACAGTGCATAAAGCGACGGCTGGGCAGTGGGCAATAGCTTCAACGTTAGTTGCCGCGCTTGCGGCAGGCATCATTGTCGTGACCATTACAATTCGCTTCGGAAGGCCCAGGTTCGACGCGAGACTATTCGCAAAGCGTAGCGCGGAAGGCTGTGGTTTCGCGGTTGCAATGTCCACTTCGTCGCTTTACAACGATGTGGACAAGACGATGCTTAGCCACTATGGGATGAATCATGCGAATGGAATCTATTCGATGGCCTATCGCATTGTCGACATCGCGACGATTCCGATTTTCTCGATCCGCGATGCCGCGATGCCGCGCTTTTTCAAACTCGGTCGCATTGGCATCGCGGCATCGGCAGACCTCTCGAATCGCCTACTACGTCGAGCACTTTCGCTGGGTGTGATATCTTCGGCAGTCATGTTCGTAGCCGCTCCGTTGATTCCCTTTGTGCTGGGCCAAGGCTTTACCGAGGGGGTAGATGCTCTTCGCTGGCTATGCCTGATTCCTGTATTTCGCAGCATTCACCAGATGGCAGGTTGCGCGCTTACTGGCGCCGGAATGCAGAATATTCGCACCGGTTCTCAGTTGACCGCTGCGACGATAAACTTCTTCCTGAACCTTTGGCTTATTCCGAAATGGGGCTGGCATGGAGCGGCATGGTCTAGCTTGGGCACCGATGCCGCTCTCGCCGCGATGAATTGGGGCCTTCTCCGCATTCAGCTGAATAGGAATGTCATTGCTTAGAGCCGTTCGCCAAGTTGAAGGCAGGCTGAGTCAACCTGCGCAAACATAGTGCGGACTCCAGCTAAGCCTCGAATGATGGGTCGCAGATTGGGCAGTCAAGATGATTAGGACACTTGATTGAGCGGCTGTGATGAGCCGGCCCGAACACAGCCTGGACCTGGGCATCTCCAACTCGCCGAGGAGTCGCATGCAAATACCCAAACATATACAGCAGTTTGACTACTTGCGGGGCCTCGCAGTTTTACTGGTCATGTTGTTTCACGCGAGTCACGATGTACATTCGTTCCCTATGGCGAAATACGTCTCGTTTGGTTGGGCAGGAGTAGATCTCTTCTTTGTGCTGTCTGGATTCCTAATCACAGGAATCCTATTCGAGACGCGTGACAGAGACGGACACTTTACCAATTTCTATGCGCGGCGGGTCCTTCGGATTTGGCCGCTTTACTTCGCGTTGCTGGGTGCGATGTTTCTGGCTGTGCCCCTGCTTGTTCCGCGTTGGGGTGAGGCGGCAATGCAGAACGCAAGACCGGCGTGGGCCTTCGTTCTATTTCTTCAGAATCTCGTGATTGGACCTCGCCTCACTGGTCCCCTCGGACCAACCTGGTCGTTGGCCATCGAAGAGCAGTTCTATTTTGTTTGGCCGTTGCTGGTCTGGTTGTTCTCGCGGAAGGCTATCCAGAGACTCGCCGCGATCATCATTGTGTGCTCACCGCTGATGCGCCTTGGCCTCGAACTTGGTCATGTGCACATATCGTTGTACTACAACACACTCACCCGGTTGGACGGACTAGCGGTGGGTAGCTTTCTCGCCATCTGGCTGCGCGATGCGAAAGCCACGACAGTGAAGCGTTGGGCGCTGGCCGTGCTGCCCGTTTCGCTGGCCGGTGCGGTCTTCTTGAATAGGTCCTGGATAGACTATTCGATGATCGCCATTGCGAGCGGCGCAATCGTATCTCTTTCGTTCTTCTTCGCCTTGAAGAATCGATTTGTGCTCTTTAGCGGACGCATTAGTTATGGGCTCTATTTGATTCATATGGCAGTGTTTGGAGTAGCGACAAAACCTGAGTTGCGACGTCACTACCCACACTCTCCGGTGTTGAACGACGTGACATATCTTGCGCTAGGGTCTGTGCTGACTTATGCAACCGCATCCCTCTCTTGGTTCTTGTTTGAGAGCCAGATTCTTCGCGCCAAGAGTTGGTTCGGTTCGTCGCCTGGGACCGAAATCACTCTGCCGCATTGCTCGGTAGATTCAGAGGAACTTGTCCCCACAACGAACGCAAGTACGATGCAACTCGACAATCAATTGATTGCACGCGGATAAGGTGGCCGGGCCGATGAGTTCGCGAAGTGTCAGCTGCTGCAGTATTCGTCATCAAGGGTCCAGCGGTGCTTGTAGTCAAGGAGTAGAGTCCCCTAGAAGCACTGGCATTTGACCAACCGTCAGAGTGGTCGAAAGTGCAACCACATTGTTTTGCCAGTCTCGGTAAGAGCTAAGGCCCGAGCCGGGTGGGATGGGGACAGTTATGTCGTCACCAGTGCTACTCCAAATCATCCACGTGTTTTCATTTTCTGGGCGCTGTAACTCACAGACCCATAGACCGTTCTGATACAGCTGGCAATCTGCGAGCGTGGCTCCGATCAGCCAGTCTTCAATCACGCCGTAGGCTTCTCCTGGTGCGGTCACCTGCCCTGTTGGCATCTGAGGATTGACGCACCATGGAGCCTCCCACAAGGTTCCCCAACCGCAGTTATCGTATGCGTACCAAATAAACCTCGAAACACCGCTCACCGCCAGTGCGACGTGGTAGCGCATGAGCCAAGAGGCCTGGTCCTGGTCTACGTAGGGTGGCGCACCCCAGCTGGCCTCCGTGTTCCACAGCGGGAGACTGGACAGTCCATGTTTCGCAATGGTCTGGTTGAGCGACTGAAGTTGAGGCACAATTTGCTCGGGAATGGTAGCTCCGTAACCGTGAAAAGCGACAACATCCGCATAAGGATAGGCCGCCCCGGCGGTTGCCAGATACGAATCGAGCCAGTCGAGAATGGGCTGATCAATGTGGCTGATCGATGGCAGCAAGATTTGGTTTGGATTCGCGCCACCATTGGGAGAGCAGACTCCGCCGGTGCAGCCACAATTCGCAGGATCCTTTGCCAACTTGTACAAGTGCTGGGCTACTGTTAGCAATTGCGCATTCGTTCCGATCCAGTAAGACGTGTTGTTCGGTTCATTCCAGGTTTCATAGTATTTCACCGTTCCACAGTAGCGTTGAACCACGTGCGATACAAAGTCGTCGAAGGCATTCATGTCTGGCGGCGCGCAGGCTCCCAGACCATTTCCCCCCGTACACGCAGCGGACGGATTGGTCGAAGCCCACGTTGGCACACTGCCCAGCGTAAATATGTAGTCGATGACACCCTTCTGCTTTCCAAGGACGGTCGTACTATCCATCCTCGTCCAAACGAACTGCCCGCTCGAAGGTTCAATATCCGACCACGCAGTTACATCCCAGAAGCGGAGTGTGGAAACTGGGAAAGCTGGGAACGGCGTCGCGGAGTGATGAATGGTCATGCCAAAAAATGATCCGGAGAGTGGCGCGGAAGAATTGGGTGGCACGAGCGTGCTGACGAGCGGGCTCCCTGTATAGGAGAAAGTCGTTGCCGACATACCTGCCCCGGTAAGAGGGATCGCGGCAAAGCTGCCGCCCGAGGAATTGCTGGTGACGGACAACTGTCCAGTTGCAACTCCAGAGTCGATGGGGTCGAACTGCACACTGAGCGAAAGTGTCTGGCCCGGAGTTAGGATCACCGGAAAGCTGCTTGGCACCAGTGTAAAGCTCGCACCCGAAGCCGTAGCCCCGGTAATGACCACCGGCGCCGATCCAACGGAAGTAAGACTGACATTCTGGGAGGCACGCGTATTTAGTGCGACAGTGCCGAAGTCTACGCTGGCAGAACCGGCACTCAGGGTGGGCAAGAATGCAGCCAGAGAGAGACTGAAGCTCTTGGAGATCGTTCCCGCGCTCGCGGTCAGGCTCGCCGACTCCGCCGTCAAAACTGGAGAAACCGATGCTGTGAATTGGACACTGGTTGCGTTCGCAGGCACAAGCGCAGAAGACGACACAGACACCGCCGCGTTGTCACTTGACAAGATGACACTGAAGCCATTCGACGGTGCTGGGGTGCTGATTGTCGCGGTGCAAGTGTCCGCGAGTGCACCCACCACCACCGCGTTGCTGCAGCTGAGGTCGCTCAATGTGGGAAAGTCTTGAACCGCTGTCACCCCTGCGCCGCTTAAGCTGATGACCATTGTGCCGCCGGAGGAATCGTCACTGGTGATGGTGAGCTGACCACTGACTGGCCCGGATGCTGCCGGGGTAAAGTTGATCAACAAATCGTAGCGATCACCGGCAGCGATAGAGATAGGAAGGCTATTCTCCCCGGCGAGAGAAAATGATTGCCCAGTGATATTCAGTCGGACGACGTTCACCGATCCGGTTCCCTGGTTCACAAGTGTAACGGTTGTGCTGGTGCTTTTACCCAGAGGAATGCTTCCGAGGCTTACCGACATAGGCGATACCGCTAGCCCTGACGGCTTTGCCCCGCCCAATGGCTCGACGGCACAACCACAAAGAGAGTAAGACAACCCGCAGGCGACCAATGCCATGAGAGTTGCAAAGCATCCTACGCGGCCCCTCACCTTCTTGTGACGAGAACTGAATGTCTCGCTTGCGTTCCATTGAACCCACGCTACGCATTCGCTCTCCATGCGGTTCGACCGCGCGTCAGCCTGCTTTGAGAGCACAAATCCACCCTTTAGGGGAACGCTCTGAATAGCGTGTTCCCTGGTCACTGCACTATTCATCGGCGAAATCGATCAAAGTCTACATTCCGGGATGAGATATTTCTTGCGCCTCCTGCTCGGTTGGCGGCGAGGGCGGAGAAGTGACCTAAATGATGAGCACCGAACGCACTTAATTGTTCTTTCGTCGACTGGGTTGAATCATGATGTTTCAATGTTGGGTGTTTCTAATCGTTACACGGCGGCTTCTTGAAACGTGAAGAAGTCGAATATGAATCTCTTCTTTGGGAAAGACATCCGGAACGAACTGCCCGATCAGGGGTTCATTTGAAATGGACGGCAGGTCTGCTTGAGCAATCAATCGATCATAAGAACAGGCCAGCCCTTGACGGTACCGAGCCATGAGGCCATAGAAGATCGAATCGATAGGCACGAATCTCGACGCTTTCAAACTTTTTCAAATTGCATCCATCGAAAATGAGAAACGCTCGCCGTTGCAAGGTTCCAGAATCGTTCGCCGTCACCTGGTACCATTGCGCCCTGACCTTTATCGAGAATGTCATTTGTCTCGCTACCCAGTGCCGCAATCACCCGCGGACATCCGCGAAGGAGACAGCACAGCCTATGTCAAAGCCAGTGTCAATTTGCGTCATCGGGTCCGGATATGTGGGGCTCGTTGCGTCAGTCTGTTTTGCTGAATTGGGTCATAAGGTGATCTGCATCGACAATGACGAAGCCAAGGTGAAGACACTGCGATCAGGTGGCGTGCCAATCTTCGAACGACACCTTCCTGAATTGCTCGAAAAACATTTAAACCGAGGTGTTACATTCACAACCGATTTGGGAGGTTCCATTGAACAATGCGAGGCAATCTTTATCGCAGTCGGCACGCCGCAAGGCGAAACGGGAGCTGCGGACCTCTCCTATGTTGAAGCCGTGGTCTCGGAGATCGCGCGCAACATCAACAGCTATAAAGTGATCGTCGAAAAAAGCACGGTGCCGGTCTACACCAACGAATGGATTCAGCGAGTCTTTCATCGCTACGGAGTAAACCCCGCAAACTTTGACGTGGTCTCCAACCCGGAGTTCCTGCGCGAAGGATCGGCGATCATCGACTTCCTCCATCCTGATCGGATCGTAGTAGGCGCGAACTCAGAGCGCTCTGTTCAGGTCCTGAGAACCATCTACGAGCCGCTCACAAACGGGACCTATTATGTGCAGGCAGGTGCGCTTCGTGGCCAATGCAACATGTTTCACCCGGCGCGTCTTCTGGTGACTTCGGCTCAGAGTGCAGAGATCATCAAGCACGCATCCAACGCTTTTTTGGCGCTGAAGATATCGTTCATTAATGCGGTTGCTAACCTGGCCGAGTCCGTTGGTGCGGACATTGAGGACATTGCGTCGGGTGTAGGCCTCGACAGCAGGATCGGCCCGAAGTTTCTTCAAGCAGGCCTGGGCTATGGCGGCTCCTGCTTCCCAAAGGATGTGGCTGCGTTCCACTGGGTGGCTCAGCAACAAGGCGTTGACTTTCATCTCCTCGAACAAGTACGCACAATCAACGAAGCTCAAAAGCGAATTTTTATTGGCAAGGTGCGCGCGGCATTATGGACGCTGCGCGGCAAGCGTCTGGCCGCACTGGGACTCGCATTCAAGGGTCAGACCGATGATATTCGCGATTCACCGGCGATCGATGTGATTCGCGAACTCCTCGAATCGGGTGCTTCAGTTGCTGCATACGATCCAGCGGCCATGGAACGCGCCAGGGCTGTGCTTCCACCATCTGAGAAGCTAATTTACGTGGCGGATCCTTACGAGGCGGCTGACGACGTCGATGCGGTACTGATCCTGACTGACTGGAAGGAGTTCGCCGAACTCGATCTCGATACTCTCGGCGAGGCGGTACGCTTCCCCATTGTGATTGATGGACGTAATCTCTACCAACCATCGAAGATGGCCAAGCATGGATTCACCTATGTCAGCGTCGGACGACCTGCAACCTATCATGACCAAGAGAAACGCAAACTCCTATCCGCATAACTGCCGAGAGGATGCGACCAGCAGATTGCGTGAGTCGAGATCACGGTGATAACCGCGGCGGAGAACCATCCTGACAATGAAGTTATCGGTTATCGGCGCAGCCCGAGTTCCCACTCATGGAAGGACTCGCAAGATTGCATAAGTTTCTGGCTGGAAACTCAGGAGGTTCGGAAGAGAACTCGGAGCAAGGGCGCACTTGACCCGATCGATGAGCAAGTACGAAGCGCTCTTCCCGCGAGCGGTCAATCGCAAAACGGAACTGAATCTGATCACGGACTGGATTCATGGACAATCCCGTCCCAAGTCATTGGAATTCGAGGTCCCAGATGGACGAAGCGCAAATCTATACGCGACTGACGACAGTTTTCGAGAATGTCTTTGACGAGGAAATCGAGGTCGCACCCGAACTCTCTGCCAAGGACGTTGACGGTTGGGATAGTCTTGCCCACATACGGCTCCTCCTCACAACGGAAAAGAGCTTCAATATCAAGTTCTCCACCGCAGAAATTGGAAAACTCGAGAACGTCGGAGAGTTGGTTGCTCTGATCAAGAAGCGGGTTTAGGTCATGCATTGCCGCATCCCAAACAAACTCCGAGTGACCGAGGAGGGTAATTTGTTGGCGAAACAACTCGATTCTCAGTTGCAATGCTTGGTGGGTGAATTGCTTCCGCGACGGGTAGTCCCCGAACTCCCCGAAGAGCCAGCGCGGTTCACTCGGATCGTCGCAGCGGTTGGCTGCTTTGAAGTGATCGCATTCGCGTACGAAGATATCAAACGCTCAGGTGTCCACCAGGACAAATCCAAACGCACCGCGCTCCCGAATCAAATCGGCGAAGCCGATGCCTGCTTGACTCGATTCAAGATAACCATCATCTCGAGAGGGTTTGTGTCTGCGAAGGAGGGAATATTCGCATGAGCGAAACGTCAGTGAAGCTTTCGCCCTACACTGCAGAAGGAAAACTTTCACGGAGTGACTGGATTGTCCTTCCTGCCTTCGGTCTCTTGACGATCTGCCTCTTGGCAATCTCGACGGAGCTATTCGCGCGCTGGATGCTTCCTGCGTCGAAAACGTTAGCTGAGGACTGCATGGTTTCTAATGATGCTTCGACAGGCATGAGAGGAATCCCGAATGCGGTTTGTAGGGATAGAATTCTTGACGCCGCATCGACGGAGTACAGATTCAATAGCAGCGGATATCGCGCGAATGAAGATTTTGGACCAAAGCCCGACGGAACGTTTCGGATCGTCATGGTTGGGACATCTTTTGCGACGGGTTTGCGCGTACCTGTGAATGAGACCTTTGCACATCTCCTTCCCATAGAACTTTCCGAGCAAACTGGACGAAAAGTACAACTCTATAATGAGGCGATTGTTCGTCGGTTACCTGACGTAATCGCGCAGCATTTCAATGAAGTACGGAAGGTAAATCCAGATATGATTCTATGGATTGTGACCCGCTCGGATGTCCAAAGCTCGGCGATGATCCCAAAACTGGAAGACCAAGCCAAATTGAAGTCCGAAAATATGTTTCAGAGAAACTGGCGGCTCCTGAAGTCGGAGCCACTGGGAACTGCCATCGTCGACATATTCAATCACACTCATACGTCGACACTAGTGCGACTTATCTTGTATCAAAGCCAATCGATGTATGTGAAGACCTATCTCATGGGTGCCGACAGTGAAATCGGCTATCTTCGCGCTCAACCAAGCACAGAATGGCAAGCGCGTCTCCATCAGTTCGACCTCGCAACTGGCGAGCTTGCGAGAGAGGCCATAGCGGCTCACATACCCCTGGTAGCGGTCTATCTGCCCCGGGGTCCTCAAGCTGCGATGATTTCCATGAACGAGTGGCCCGATGGCTACGACCCTTTTAAACTCGACAACGAATTGCGAGCGATCGTTGAGCGCCATGGTGGAGCCTATATCGACATCCTCCCGGAGTTTCGCCGTATACCAAACCCGGAGCGCGGATTCTATCGTGTGGAAGGCCATCCCAACGCCCAAGGTCACGCGCTTATCTCTAAGCTCTTGGCTAAAGAGCTAACTGGAGGTGCAGTGCCGGCGCTCTCCGTGCCGGGGTTGGCCTCGCAGAATCTTGCTATGGCGCGAAGGAGATAAATATGGATACAGCATCATTCAAATTTCTCGCGTTTGGGCTCGGGGTCGCACTAGTCACGAATTTCAATCATTCACGCACCTGGCGATCGTCCGTTCTCTTCGCAGCGAGCATTGTCTTTCTCGCTCTTTTGTCGAAGAACCCGATTCTTCTTATTCCGCTGTTTGGTTTCCTTGCTTTCGGCTATCTTGCTCTCGTCCTTCTTCAGCGCGGGTGGTCCAAAGCATCTGTATGGAGCATTCTTGTTGTACTAAGTGGCTATACATGGCTGAAGAAATATTCCTTCCTACCCGAAAGCACTTTCATCCACTGGCCTTATCTGACGTTGGGACTGTCCTACATATTCTTCCGAGTGCTGCATCTCATAATCGAAGCTGGAGATGGAGCCGAAAAGCGACGCATCGGGCCACTCGCCTACTTGCTCTATACGCTTAACTTCACAACATTTGTTTCCGGTCCCATTCAGCGCTACGATGAGTTCGCTCTCGACCAATTTGCTCCCGAACCGATTCCCCTGGGGCCGCGTGTGATTGGCCTTCAGATGGAAAGAATTGTGCGTGGATTCTTCAAGGTCAACGTCCTTGCAACCCTGCTTCATACGGCTCACGAGGATGTGCTGGCGCAAATGTCCCAGCCCTTGTCTGGATCGGTCAAGCTGGTAGCTGCCTGTGAGCTGATACTCGTCTACCCACTGTTCTTGTATGCAAACTTCTCTGGCTATATCGACATTGTGATTGCATTGGCGCGACTCATGCGCTTGCGTCTGCCGGAGAACTTCGATCGACCGTTCGCGGCCACTTCGGTATTGGAGTTCTGGAACCGTTGGCACATCACACTCTCGAATTGGTTCAAGAGCTATGTCTACAACCCTTTGCTGTTGGCGCTGATGCGGCGAATATCCTCGACAAAAGCAGAACCATTCTTTGGTGTCTTTTGTTTCTTCGTTACCTTCTTTCTGGTTGGGGTCTGGCATGGCCGCAGTTCGGAGTTCCTGGTGTTTGGCGCGCTGACCGGCGCTGGCATTTCAATCAACAAACTCTGGCAACTAGAACTGACGCGCGCTCTGGGGCGCAAGGGGTACAAGGAATTGGCAAAAAATGATTTGTACAAGTCTGCTGGACGCGGTTTAACGTTCGGCTGGTTTGGTTTCACCCTCTTCTGGTTCTGGGGGGACTGGAAACAGCTTGATCGGGTATTTCCATCGCTCGGAGTAGCGCAGTGGGTCTCCGTGGGGATTATGACATGGCTCTGTGCGGCAGCGGCTCTTGCGCTGTGGGAAGGACTGCGTTCCTTGCTTGGTTCAGCTGTCACGGCAAATGGCCCAATGTTTGCGAATCGCTATGCGCTTGTAGTCTATGCGTCTGCGATGGGGCTCACTGCGTTGGTCATGACATTCTTGCTAAACCAGCCTGCGCCCGGCATCGTCTATAAGGCTTTCTAAGCGCTCGTGTGGGAAGAGGTACATCTCTATGAGTTATAAAGCAATCATTGAGCAGAATCCGTCCGCCAGGTCCACGGGTCTCAAAGAGGAAAATGTGTTCATGCGGGCGCAGCGAGTGTTCAGTCTAGATGACCAGAAGCAATTCGCGGACATCTCTGGAGATCACAATCCGATGCACTTGGATGCGCTGCACGCACGACGGACACAGGCGGGCGCGCCCGTCGTGCATGGGGTCCACTTGGTTCTATGGGCGCTGGAGTCGTTGGCGGCCGCGCAACCCGATTTACCAGGAATTTGCCGCATCAAAGCCGAGTTCGCCAAGTTTGTTTATCTGGGTGAGACTGTTGAAGTAACCGCTGTGCCGAAGAGCGCAACGGGAATGCGGATTAACATCTCTGTCGATAACTCTCCGAGAACAAAACTTGTCATCGACTTTGGCGATGAGGTCAGTGCCTATCCTCGCTGGTCCGCTGACGATTTGGGAATAGTCAATGCTTCGACTAGCCCGATCGACAGTACGTGTGAGAACCTGGAACGCCGCTCAGGACGACTCTCGTTTCAGATGACTCCACAAGAAGCCGCTGCATACTTTCCTTGCGCGACAAAATGGATCGGGTCGAAGCGCGTTGCGGCATTGGCTTCCACATCGCATCTCGTCGGCATGGTTTGCCCGGGATTGCACTCCATTTATAGCGGATTGTCGGTCACCACCTGCGTTGAATCCGAACCGGATGCCGGCCTCGCCTTCCGCGTGATCGAAAGTGATCCGAGGTTCAGATCGGTCGAGCAGGAAGTTGCGGGTGGTGGGTTGTCTGGAACGGTAAGCGGATTTGCGCGCACACCTCCAGTAGAGCAGGTCGCGATGCAGTCACTCGTGGGAGTTGTTCACCCCGCAGAATTCGCCGGAAGCCTGGCTTTGATCGTGGGTGGTTCTCGAGGGTTAGGGGAGTTGACCGCCAAGTTGATTGCCGCCGGCGGCGGAGATGTATTGATCACTTGGCAATCCGGGAAGGAAGATGCGGAAAAAGTCGCCCGTGAGATTCGCTCGTTTGGGGGAAGATGTGATGTCTTCCCGTATGATTCTCGGAATCCTGCCGCCGCGCAGATCGCCACGCTTCCTGATGCCCCAACACATGCCTACTATTTCGCGACTCCTTCCATCTTCCGACCTCAGTCGGACGCCTTCTCCTCGGCACGTCTGAACGAGTTTATGACGATCTATGTCGAGGGGTTCTGGCGGTTAGCACGTTCACTCCATGCGCGTCAGCGTGATATTTCCCTTTACTACCCATCTTCCGTTGCCGTGACTCAGCGGCCTGTGGGAATGACCGAATATGCGATGGCAAAGGCTGCCGGCGAAGTGCTTTGTGCTGACATGAATGTCTCTCTTTCCCCAATGAAAGTCTTGGTCAGCCGTCTTCCGAGATTATTGACCGATCAAACGGCGACTGTTACACCTGTTGAAACTGCAGACCCGCTCGAAACAATGCTCTCCATCGTGCGCGAGGTGCAGTCTTGGCCCAACAAAAATCAAACACCAGACCAGCACGCTCGACAAGTTCTTTCGGTTGCGCGATGATCTCGTTGAGCGTAGCGAGCGTGAACTGTCTGCGCCACGCAATCTCGTCGATTGACAACCGCTTGTTACGGCAGCGATGCTTTGGCAAAATGTTGTCGCAGTGTCATCAACGCTCCTTTACATCGAAGCCCACTTGCTAACACATGCCTACTCTACGGAAAGCTTGCAGGTCCTTTCCCCAGATCTGTTTGTGAATCACCCTCCAAAGTATCAGGTGTTCCCCCGCTAGAAATGCGGTGACCGATCGCAGCGATCTATGTCTTAGAAGGTCAACCAAGGGAAAAGAGGCCGACTCCGAAAGGCCGACACCGAGGTGAAGCAATGGGCAGAGCATCAGCCATTCCCGAATCCGTGTTCAGGCTCGCACAAAGACTGGCGATAATCTGCGCGAGCATACAGAAACCGGAAGGACTTTCGATCCACGAATGGCAGAAGAGTTCCTGTTGGCCTAGAAGGTGTTTAGCTTTTTGGATGATCCTTTGCTGTGTTCCAAATCTAGTCCTGTCTGCAATCGCAGATCCCGCGAACGGTCGATCGGCCTCAACCTTTATTGGGTTGGAGAAGGTGGGATCTGCCATCGTCGATGCTCCTTCGGGCAATGGCAACGGGTCGTTCTCCTACTCTGGCAGCCCGCTGCTTAACACGCTTGTGCCGCCGAATCCATCAACGCCAGTATCTGCCGATTTTTTCGGCATGACGATTCATCACACAGCAACACAGTTTCCGCCCTTTCCTCTTTCTATCTTTCGATTCTGGGATGTGGCCTCCTGGTCGACAACGGAACCAGCCAGCGGACAGTTCGTGTGGAACCGCCTCGATGACACGACCGCCAGGCTCAGAAAGAGCGGCGTCACCGATTTCATCTTCACCTTCGGGAGCGTGCCGGGTTGGGCCTCATCGAGCCCGAATGACCCATGCCATGGCGGAGGATTACCTGGAACATGTGCGGCCCCTGACATGAACGCCTTCGACGACTTCGCAACTCAACTGGTTCGGCGCTACTGTGGAACGATCAAATACTACGAGACATGGAACGAAGCAAATAGCACGGGCTACTGGAAGGGCAGCAATCAGCAACTATTGACGATTGCGCAACACCTGAGTCGGATAGCGAAGGACCCTTCAAATTGTGGGTGCTCAAACGCAGCGTGCGGGCCAAACGGCGGAGCCAATCCAAATAGAGTTCTTCTTCCGTCGATTAGTCGCATCAATGACGCCACTCTCAAATGGCTTGACTCGTATCTCAGCACAGCGGGCGCTCGATATTCTTATGCCGACATCGTGACATTTCATGGCTATGGATCCCCCACGGACGCTGAACATATAGCAACCCAGGTTCAGTCCCTCGCCCCCATCCTTTCCAGGCACGGTCTTTCCCATCTTCCATTATGGAACACAGAGGGGAATTGGGGGGCTGTACCGACCGTCGGCCAACAGCAGGCGTCGTGGCTCATGCGCTATCACATGGTCCAGGTTGCTGTCGGGGTATCTCGACTCGTCTGGTACGCATTCGATAACTGCGGATGGGGAATCCTTTGGGAAGCGCCGTGGTGCAAGGATCCTCAAATGCCCGTAGGCCAGCTTACGGATCCGGGAAGAGCGTATGGCGTGATTGAGGAGTGGCTCGTCGGCGCAAATCTCACGCGCTGTATGCAATATCAGAACGGGCTCTGGGCCTGTGAGTTGCAACGACCCGGCGGCTACGATGCCTGGGTGGTGTGGAGCAGCACCAATGCGGACGTATCTGTTCCCGTTCCAAAGAACTCAGGCCTAACCGTCTATCGCGACTGGCAAGACAAGGTCAACGTGCTATCTACGGCAATCACAGTGGATCAGATGCCAGTGCTGCTGGAGACACAGGACTTGCACAACCTGCCTCTGCCTCCCTCAAAGCTGAAGAAGCAGAGCAGAGTCCGGCGTGTGAAAAGAGTCAATCAGCAAGTCGCGTAGTTACATGCAAGGCAATACTGAATGGGAGTTGTACGCGCCGAAGAGAACATAGGAACAATCCCGCGAAGAACAGGGTTCGAAATGGGCCCTTGATTCTACCCGCGTAATACACCAACTTCCGCAAGACCTTCGTGACCAGAGCGAGGGCTCTGCCCATCTTTGCAAACACAGTTGCGGCGACTCGCATCTTCCCTTGGAGATCGTCAGGATGTTAAGGAGTCAATCTTCTCATGCGAATTTCAAACATTCAGAGGCTTGTAAGGAGACATGTCGCACCATAGTCTTTTGCTACTCACTGAGCATGTTCTCGTTCCAGTAAGACGTTGACATCCCAATCGAACCGTGACTTCAGAACGGAGAAATTAGATGACTTTTGCGAAGCAGCCGCGTATGGCCTCGCAGAAAGTAAGAAGGAGGAGCGTATTGAAAGGAACAATTCTAGTTACAGGTGGAAGCGGATTCATTGGGACACATCTGATCGATTTACTAAGGGAGAATGACGATCTTCAGATCGCCAATGTGGATGTTGCGTCCCCAAAAAAGGCTTCGCACCTCAGCCATTGGGTCAATTGCGACGTCATGGATGTCTCGGAAATGAATCGGATCTTCAAGGAGGTGCGGCCCAGGTATGTAGCGCATCTCGCAGCCAGAACCGACATGGATGGAAAGACTGTTGAATCCTACAAACTCAACAGCAAAGGAACGCAAAACGTTGTGGATGCCATCCATGAAGTTGGCACGGTCGAGCGAGCGATATTTGTGTCCACACAATATGTCGTGGGACCTGGGAGGTTGCCGGAAAATGATGAGGACTTCCGTCCCCACACAATCTACGGAGAGAGCAAGGTTCTATCCGAGAAAGCAGTGCGCGGCGGAAATCTGGAGTGTGTTTGGACGATCGTCCGCCCGACGAACGTGTGGGGTAGCTTGCATCCTCGGTATCCGAAGGAATTCTGGAGAGTGATGGCTCGTGGCCTTTACCTGCATCCCGGATCCAAACCGGTAATACGCTCCTATGGGTACGTTGGAAACGTCGTGGATCAGATCACAGAGATTTTCGGCAAGCCTGCCGATTCCGTTCACCGCAAGGTCTTCTACGTCGGAGATCCGCCTCTTGAACTTCTCAATTGGGTAAATGCCTTCTCAATGGAAATGACAGGGAGACCCGCTCGCGTCATTCCGCAGGGAGCACTTCGTGTGCTTGCGTGGGCGGGCGACGGACTGACCATGCTGGGGATAAAGTTCCCCATCTTTTCGTCGCGGCTGAGAAGTATGACGGAAGATTATCCGACCCCAATGGATCCCACATATGCGCTGCTTGGGCCACCCAAAACATCTTTGAACGAAGGCGTAAAGAAAACTGTGGAGTGGCTGCGCACGTCATATGAGGTTGGATCCGCAAGGGCGCTACGAGGTGACGGCCACAAGACCTTGTCCGAGCTGACATGAATCAATCGACTGCTGGCAGGGAAGCCGCGTCATCGTGAAGGGTCGATCCGAATTGACTGAAGGTGAAGTCGTAAAGAGGCTTCTCGCCAACGAGATCGTGCGGAGCGGGAGAGGCGAGAAAAAATACGGAGAGGAAAGGGAATCATGAGACTCAAAAATGAAAAGGTTGTTGTATGCGGCGCCGGGGGGTTCATCGGCGGTCATCTGATCAAGAGCCTGATCGAAGATGGCGTAGACGTCATTCGCGCAGTCGATGTCAAGCCCGTTGATGAGTGGTATCAGGCTTCGGGGGAAGTAGAAAATGTTGAGGCCGATCTCAAGAACATGACAAACTGCGAAAGGGCTGTTGAAGGAGCCACGGCAGTTTTCAACCTCGCGGCAGACATGGGAGGAATGGGGTTCATCGAGAACAACAAAGCGCTCTGCATGCTGAGTGTGCTGATCAATACACATTTATTGATGGCGGCGAAGCAGGCGGATGTGTCGCGTTTCTTCTTCTCGTCCTCGGCCTGCGTCTATAACGCCGACAAACAAAGAGACGCGCACGTCATCCCTCTGAAAGAGTCAGACGCCTATCCGGCACAAGCCGAAGACGGCTATGGATGGGAGAAGCTCTTTAGCGAACGAATGTGCCGCCATTTTGAAGAGGACTTCGGATTGCAGTGCAGGGTCGCCAGATTCCACAACGTGTATGGCCCTTTGGGTACCTGGACAGGAGGACGCGAAAAGGCTCCCGCGGCAATCTGTCGCAAGGTGCTCGACGCAACACTGTCGGGCAAGCACGAGATTGAGATTTGGGGAGACGGTAATCAAACGCGCAGCTTCATGTATATCGACGATTGCATTCAAGGGTCGCGCATGATCATGGAGAGTGACATCCACGAACCGATGAATCTCGGCAGCAGCGAACTGGTCACAATCAATCAGTTGGTCGATATCGCAGAGAGGTTCGCGGGAATAAAGCTTGTCAGAAACTACAACCTGAATGCGCCAAAGGGAGTCAACGGTCGTAACAGCGACAATTCTCTTATTCAGAAGAATCTTGGATGGGAGCCTTCGATCTCGCTGCGCGATGGACTGCGGAAGACCTACGATTGGATTCACGTGCAAATGGCCCAGGAAGTCGATGCCAGGCAAGTGGCCTAGAACAGAAGCCCGGAGGAGATCGATGGAACAGATACTTCGCGCAAATGTCCTCGGTGTCGGGATCAGCGCGATTTCCATGGCCGATGCGGTTCATTACGCAGACAAATTCATCGAGAGCGGCGCTCGAGGGTATATCTGCGTAACGGGAGTTCACGGAATCATGGAGGCGCAAGACGATGAGCAGTTCCGAAAAATTCTAAACTCTTCTTTTCTGACCACACCGGATGGGAAACCTACGGTGTGGGTCGGGCATTGGCAAGGGCTTAGAAAGATGACCCGAGTCTATGGTCCGGACTTCATGCTTGAGCTATGCAAACTCTCTGTTAATCGTGGTTACAGGCACTTCCTTTACGGAGGCCGGCCTGGAATTGCCGCGGAGCTACAGGAGAAACTCACGCTGCGCTTCCCAGGTCTCCAGGTAGTAGGCACCTTTACACCGCCGTTTCGACCGCTGACTCCGCAGGAAGAAGATGAATTGGAGAAGCAGCTTCGCGAGACAAAGCCGGATATCTTGTGGTGTGGCCTCAGTACTCCAAAACAGGAGCGATTCATGGCGCGCTATATCGATAGAATGCCGGTGAAGCTGATGATCGGGGTGGGGGCCGCGTTTGACATCAACAGCGGAAACCTGAAGGACGCTCCAAAGTGGATGAAAGACGCCGGTCTTCAGTGGCTCTACCGAGTGATTCAAGAGCCGCGCAGATTGGCGGGCCGATACTTCAAGAATAATCCGCGGTTCATCTGGCTGACGTTCCTTCAGCTTACTGGAATGCGAAAAAATGCAGAGATCCAAGTCGCATCTCAGCCATGACTCCTTCCCCTTTTCAATCGATGACGCGACTCACCTGCCAACCTATTCGAGGAAGACTTCGATTTTGCGTTCGCGGTTTCTGCCCCAGACGATTCGGTGGCTCCGAGAGGTTTTCTCCAATGTCGTCGTGATCATGGTGGTGCAATTGGGTAGAGTCGCAAGCCTGGCGTTCTACACCGCTCTACCCAAGTGCGCGGGCGTGATCGTATGAGAGATTATGGCTGCTGGTTCGCTGATCGCCGCATACGGATCAGGAGTTCTCGCTCGGTTCGTCAATCAGCTCACCACCGGCAACATGCCCCTGCATGGTTAGGTAGAAGAGCAACTCAATACGACTCGATACCCCGATCTTTTCGAACGCGCGAAACAGATAGTTTTTCACCGTATGCTCACTCAAGTTCAGATCGGAGGCAATTGCTTTGTTGGTTTTCCCGGTAGCCGCGCATTGCACAACTTGAAGTTCTCGTGCTGTGAGAGACGGGGAATTGCTCAGGACCATTGGCGAAGGGATACTCTTGAATGCTTCGAGAATTGAGTTCGTCTCCTCGCGTCCTGCCCAGATGAAGCCCTTGGAGACGTGCTCGATGCAGGAGATGAATTGCGCAATGGGCTGGTTGCGGCAGATCACGCCTCGCGCTCCACATCGAAATGCTTGGACAATCAATGCGTGAGTTGGTTCATTCAGAATAATGACGATCATTGTGTCTGGGTGAAGGCGTGCCACTTCGCTTGCCAGATCCAGACCATTCCCCGATCGAAACTCCTGGTCCGCACCGATGACAATTACTTCAGCTTCATGACCGCTGAGTTGCTGGATTAAGTCGCTGGACCGGATCGGAAAGGCGTCAAAGATCCGGTCGCGAGCCAATGCCTGAGCCAGCATTTCACTGCTCATCGGATCACGATCGGCTATGAGAACCAGGTGTTTCAGGCGAGCACTCGCAGACATGCTGAGAGCCTGGTCCCCACTCCTTTGATTTGGAACCAGGAGCACACTATCCTGTTGTAGATTCTTGGAGTCTATCCGTGAAAATGGCACGGGCATGGACATTGGCTACCTCCAGTTAGGGACTTAGCGATCTCGATCTCGACACGAGTGATGGTTGATCGCCCAATCTGGTTGCTGGGTCTTGCCGTATCAGTTGACGCATTGGTGCAGTTAATACCCGCGAAAGATAGAGAAGGCTTGCAAGGGGGTGTAATCTCATACCCTTCATGTGGGGTCCTCCGATTGACGCGTTGCGCCTCGGAATAAAATCATCCTACCACAATGATTTCTTCGAAGTGTGCAATTTTGCACGCAATTGCAATTCGGGACATAAGTCCCTTCCGAGCGTGCGGATCTGATTGATCGAGGGCTGCTCTAATCCTGCAATTTAGATCGGAAGTTTCGGGAAAAGAATGTTCCTTTGGAAAGCTCCACATGTCATTGATGTTAGGTAGGTCGTGCCGCTGGTGGCTCGATCTTTGCCCTTGACCTCAGCCTTAAAGAGCCGCAGGGGATGCGTCACCGGATCATGTCTTCAAGAAAGAAAACGCTCTCGCAAACAGCGAAAATAGTCAGTGAATAATTAAGTTCAAGCGCTCGCTCAGGAATCGAAAGTCTGCAGATCAGCAGCGGCCTCTCGCAAAAAAGGAAATCCGTCTTCCTCGTTGAAGGGGTCATCGGCCCGGAGGCTATACATACTAACTACCCTATTCGTTGTGACCCTAGGAAACACCTGCAAATCAATTTCCTCTTCGATCATTGCAAGCGCGACACCTCATTTTGAGCGGAGTAGAAAGTGCTACGCATCCTGGTGTGGGATGTTCGTTTGTGAGTGAGTCTTTATGTCTTGTTCCAACAGTATCTCAGGTGCCTTTTTACAAAGTTCCGGAAATAACTACCCCCGCCGTAGAAGCTGTCTTGGCTTTTCCGCTCAACTCTCTTCAAGATATGAATCAACACACCCCTCAACAAGGGCATCCTTCTTGCATCCAATACTCGAAGAGAGCGCCCTTGCCTGCAGGGTCAGCGGGCCGTTATCGCCGAGAGGAGGGATGAGAAACCGGTAGGAGGCACAACCATGTGCTCGCCCCGCGCGGGCGCGGAGGTAGGATGCCGAGTGCAAACCGACGCTGCTACAATATCTCGAACCAGTTGCGCGGGGGTACTACGCAACTTTTGGCGTGAGCGTGTGTCTGTTCTCTATGTCGTCGATTGCCCCTGAGTCCCGATGCGAACGCCGTCGACGCGCATTCAAGGAGGATTTCGTAATGAACCTATCGCGCTCTTTACGCTTGCTTTTCTACGGGATGGTGGTTATTTTCGCAACTTTGCCGTCTCAGGCAGGTGTGTTGATTTCCGTAAATGTTGCCCCGCCGGTTTTACCTGTCTATGTACAACCCCCATGTCCGCAACCAGGCCTCCTATGGACCCCGGGCTTCTGGGCTTACGGGCCGGATGGTTATTACTGGGTGCCCGGAACATGGGTTACACCTCCCTCCGAAGGCGTACTGTGGACGCCCGCGTACTGGGGATGGACGAACGGTTTCTACGTCTTCCATGAAGGCTATTGGGGGCCGCACGTGGGCTACTATGGCGGCGTCAACTATGGTTTTGGATACATGGGCATTGGATTCGCCGGAGGCATGTGGCGCGGTCACGACTTCGTCTACAACACCGCCGTAATGCATGTAGATGAGCGCTTCGTGCACACCACCTACATTGACCGGACGATCGTCGAGCGCACGACCATAGTGCGGGATAGTCATGTGGCCTACAGTGGCGGGCCTGGCGGTGTTCACCATGATCCGGCTCCCGAGGAGCGTAGGGCTGAACGCGATCAGCACATCGCCAAAACCTCGTTCCAGCAACAGCACCAGGCCACAGCGGTTTCAGACCGGGGCGCATACGCGAAAAGCAACGGTGGACATCCGCAGACCCTTGCTTCGGCACGTCCCCTGGCGCCCGCAGGGCACAACTCCGCCCCGATGGGAAGGCCGGAACAGAATCAGGCCAAACCCGCGCAATCTACACCGAGAAATACACCATCGGCGGTCCATCAAAACGCTCCAGCGTCGCGCCCGACGCCTAGAGCACAGCCAGAGGGCATTCAGTCGTCTCACCCCAATAACCAGTCACGTCCAACACCGCATCCGCAGAGTGAGTCGCGACCGGCACCTCAGTCGCGCTCACAAAACCAGCCCCATCCAGCCGCTCCGAAGGGAGAGGGAAAGGAAAGGCGTTAGCCCGCTCACTCGTTTTCAGGACGAACGGGTTGGTTCTGATTAAGCGCCGAAGAGTTGACGCTTGCTGCTGCACTCGCAAACGCCGTCACGGAAATATAGAGGACAAGGGGGGGGGGAAAGGCGGTTCGCCTTCCCCCCTCTCTTGTGGCCCCTCCATCGCAATAAAATATTGCCTTTATCCATCCGAGCCGATCGGGGCCGGGGCAGGACGGTTATTGTAGTGTTAGTGAATCTTCCGCGGGATGGCTATCCCGTTTGGTCAACAAGATGCGTTTTTAGGCATATTTCTTTGTTTTCAGTGGGAACCCGATGAAAGACATCTACATCGCCGACTTGGCGCTCTTCGACGAAGGCAAGCCCTTCGAAAGCTTCTTCCTGGTTCTCGCCAAACAGCAGCGCACCACCAAGAACAACAAGCCCTATCTGAACCTGATTCTCGGCGATAAAACCGGTCAGCTCGAAGCGCGCGTCTGGGAACTGACCGATCCGCGGGTTCACAAGGACTTCGAACGGGGCGACATCGTCAAGGTGCGCGGCTCCGCCTCCAGGTTCGACGAACGCTTGCAGATGAAGATCGATCAACTGCGCAAGGCGACTGCCGGCGAGGCCGAAAAGGCAGACATGTTGCCTTCCACCACCTACGACGTGCCCACCCTCTGGCGCCAGTTGATGGCCTTTGTCGAAAGCTTCACCGAGCCCGACCTCAAGCGGCTCTTGTCCACCTTGCTCAACGAACCGGATCTCGCGCAGGCCTACCGCGAAGCGCCCGCCGCCAAGCAGTTGCATCACGCCTGGCTGGGCGGCCTGTTAGAACACGTCATCAGCCTGCTCACGCTGGCCGATCAAGTTGCCTCCCACTATCCCCTCCTCCACCGCGACCTGCTGATGACCGGCGTCATTCTCCACGACATCGGCAAGGTGCGCGAACTGAGCTGGGAACTTGGCTTCGAGTACACCCTGGAAGGAACGCTCCTCGGCCATATCCAAATCGGCTCCGCCCTCGCGGAACGCACCATGGACGCCCTGCAGAACTTCTCCCCCAAGCTTAAAACCCTGGTTTTGCACATGATTCTCAGTCATCACGGCAAGCTGGAGTTCGGTTCACCCAAGTTGCCCATGATTCCCGAAGCGTTGGCGCTCAGTTTCATCGACGACCTCGACGCCAAAATGCAGGCCATGACCAGCGAATTTGAAAAGTGCATCCGTGAAGGCAAGGCGGCCGATGAGATGACCGGCAAGGTTTGGGCCCTCGACCAGCGCCAACTCCTCAACACCCGCCGCTGGCTTGCCGATGCGGCGCAAGCACTCCCGAATCCCGCGCCGGTCACCGCAAACCGCTGATTCAAAAAGGGGCGCTTGCGCCTTGTGCCGCGAATCCGTCTCTCTGTACCGGGTTCGCAGATGCCGTGGCACGCGCTGCGGCAACTTTCGTTTGTCCTTTGCCCACGCGGCTCACTTTGGGAAGGATTTCTGCGCATTCCCAACTCCGCAAAGAATGCTCAGCCCAGGCATGATGGGTTGGGCAGGCCAGCCGATGTGTTCCTTAGCAAATGTCGCGGCGGGCCTGGGATAAGTAGGCCGCGGTCAAATCCCCGCGCTCCTTGCCTAAGCTTGAAGGGAGCCCTCCACCTTGATCCGTCCTTTTTCGCAGACCTCACTCTCCAAAGCCTCGCTGGTCCGGAAACTCTCGCTATTTCAGGCTCTTGTCATCATGGTGGTCCTCGGGGTATCTGCCTTCGCGCTCTCCTCCATCGTGACCGGCCGCATTGAAGCGCGGGCCGAAGACAGCTTGAAGCAAGAGGTGTCCCTGCTGGTCAATACGATGGCCAGCTATCATGCGGCTCTCGCGGAAAGCACCCAGGTCCTGGACCGCGCATTTCTGAATACGTTTGACGGCGGCTTCGTGCTCGACCAGGCAAAGCAGGTGGATGTGGGCGAAGTGCATACTCCTTTGCTCAAGTCCGGCGCAACCATCCTGAATGGGAACGCGGCGGTAGTCGATAGGTTTCGCGCTGCAACCGGCGCGCAATGTTCCGTCTTTGTCCGTTCCGGCGACGACTTCGTGCGGGTGGCTTCGACGGTGCGCGACGACAAGGGAAATAGGCTGCTGGGTGTTGTCCTCGATCCCGCCGGCCCGGCACACGCCAGCCTCAAGAACGGGATGGAGTACGTAGGGAAATCCTCGATTGTAGGCCGCGATTACATGGCGGCCTATCTACCCGTCAAGGATGGGCAGGGAACTGTGATCGCTGCTCTCGGTGTCGCCGTGGACTTTACCGCCGAACTGAAAGTCTTGTCCGATCAGATCCTCAAAGCCAAGATTGGCAAAACCGGCTACATCTATGCTCTGGAAGCTTCTCCGGGAAAAGATCAGGGCACTCTGCGGATCCATCCCGCCAATGTGGGCAAGAACATCCTCGCCAGCAAGGATGCACACGGATTCGAATTCATTCGCGACATCATCCAACGTAAAAACGGCGTCTCTCGCTATTTCTGGATCAACCCGGCGCTGGGGGAAACCGTTCCTCGGCAAAAGATTGTGGCCTTTGGCTACCTGAAAGAGTGGGACTGGGTAATCGCCGCCGGGGCCTACACCGAAGAGTTGACCACCGAGGGCGTTTATGTTCGCAACGCAATGATGTTGGCGACCGTGCTCATGCTCGTGATCTTGCTGACCACGTTCATGATTGTCGGGAAGAAGTGGCTCTCCGACCCGTTGCAGCGAGCGATTCGCGTCATGGATGTGGTGGCGGATGGTGATTTTCGACAGATCGACGCCGGTGGCAAAGAGACGATTGAAACTGCAAATGAAGTGGAGCTATTGGAGAACGGCGTCTATCGCATGGCTCGCTCCCTTCGCGAAGTCTTGGAGAGGATTCAGGAGGCTGCGGCCAAGCTCGCCGCAGCCAGCGAACAGATCGCGGCCAGTGCGCGACGAGGATCGGAAACGGCCGACAAACAGGTGAAGAGCACCAATCAGATCCATTCGGCGATGGAACAGATGTCGGCCACCGTATCCGACGTCAGCCACAACTCACAGCAAGCCGCTCAGAGCGCGCAGGTTGCTGCCGAAACCGCTCGCGAAGGCGGACAGATCGTGAAGCAGACCCTCGATACCATGCACCTGATCGCGGACACCACCCAGCGCGCATCTGCCACGATCAGTGAACTGGGCAAAAGTTCTGACAAGATTGGCGGCATCGCCTCCGTCATTTCTGAAATCGCCGGACAAACCAACCTGTTGGCCCTGAACGCCGCCATTGAAGCGGCCCGTGCAGGTGAACAGGGCAGGGGATTCGCCGTCGTCGCCGGAGAAGTGCGCCGTCTGGCCGAACGAACTGCGGCCGCCACACAGGAGATCACAGCGACCATCGACAACATTCAGCAGGAAACACGGGCCGCGGTGGGCGCCATGGCTTCAGGTAGTCAGGCTGTGGAAGCAGGTCTCGTTCAAACCGAAAATTCCGGCAAAGCGCTGGACCACATCATTGCCATGGCCGTACACGTAGGGGAGATGGTGCACAATATCACCGATTCGTCCTCCCAACAGGACGCGGCTGCCGATGCCGTCAACACCAACATGGCGCAGATTGCTGAAATGAGCGGTCAAGTTTCATCTACGTCGAATGAAACGGCCAAGGCCTGTCAGGACATCTCCATGCTGGCACTCAGCCTGCAGGAAGTCGTTGGGCATTTCAAGCTGGACGGTGGGGCGATGTCGGCATCCAATTCAGGCAAGTTGCGACAACGATAACTGCTAAACTAGCAGTGCATGATTCTCCCGTTTGTCCGTGAGGTGTTCGCGGAGCTGGAGCACTCTTCCGGTTTTGAGCGCGTTCGACGGCATCTGAACCTGGGTGTGGGGCGGAGACGTGTGTCTGGTTTGACCTCCACGGCGCGTGCCCTCTACATTCCCCTCATGGCGCGGGCTGCTCGCCAGCCGGTCATCGTGCTCGTTGCCGACAACAAAGCCGCCGAAGCGCTTGAGCCCATGTTGCGGGCCGGATGCGAACTCACCGGGGCAATCGATCCCTCCAGAGTTGTCCGTCTTCCCGCCCACGACGTGCTCCCTTTTGAGAACCTCTCTCCCCACCCCGACGTACAGGAGCAGCGCGCTTCGGCCTTGTGGAAGCTGGCCACGGGGGCCGTCTCCATCCTCATTGCACCGGTCGAAGCCGCTGCCCTCAAGCTCTTTGACCGCGATTATTATGCGGGCCTCACCGTCGCCCTCAAGCGCGGCGAAGAGGTGGATGTCGAGACCCTCACCTCGCACCTGGGCAGCGTCGGCTACACCCAGATGGATCTGGTGGAGATGCCCGGTCAGTTCACTCGGCGCGGAGGCATCCTCGATGTTTACTCGCCCGAATCCGACCGGCCGGTGCGCATCGACTTCTTCGGCGATGAGATCGAAACCATTCGCAAGTTTGACCCCGAGACGCAGCGCTCGCAGTCGGGCCTTGATGAAACGGAGCTGCTCCCGCTGACGGAAACTCCGGTGACCGAGCGTCTGCTGGCCGCGGTCCATGGTCGGCTCAACCGCCATCGAGTGGAAGGCACGGAGCCCGAAAAGGACGAAGAACTGGCGGCTGATCTTGCCGCTGCGGGCGGTGTTGCGGTCTTTCCTGGATGGGAGTTCTTCAGCGCCGTGGCCGGAGCGCAAACATCGCTGCTGAATCTTGCCCCCAAAGCCATGCTCTTTGTTGACGAGCCGGGCATGGTGAAGAACCAGATCGATCGCTGGTGGAACAAGGTGGAGCAGAGTCACGACCGCTCGGCCATCGGGTCCCTCATCACCCCCGAAGATATCTACTTCCGGCCCGAAGTCCTGCAGGCGCAAATGAACTCCCATGTGGGCCTCGACCTCGATCAGTTGGGAGCGGTCGATATTCTCGACGAAGACAATACCATGGGAGAGATCGAACTCCCCACGCGTCCCACGATGCGCTTCCACGGCTCCATCCCCGCGCTCATCGCCCAATTGAAAAGCCTCATGGAGACCGAGGCCCGCATTGTTCTCGCAGCGCCCAACCACGGCGACGTGGAGCGCCTCGCCACGGTACTCCGCGAGTATCAAGTGCCTTATCGGCTGGGCAGTCGCGTCGCTCACCCTGGCGAAACCGTGCTCGATGAAGGCAGCTATATGGCCACCGATCTGCGCGTGCCGGTCATCGTCCGTACACCGCTTTCCGCGGGTGTCAGCCTCGGTGGAAACATGGTCATTTTCGGGGCTAACGATCTCTCTGACGAGGCCGATGTCGCAGCCCGTCCTGAGCCCAAACGTTCCAAGACTGCGGCCTTCGTCTCCGACTTTCGTGACCTCGCCATTGGCGACTATGTCGTCCACACCGATCACGGAATCGCACAGTATCAGGGCCTGCGCGAGATTGCCCAAGATGGGCTGAATCTCGAGTTCATGATTCTGGAGTTTGCCGAGCAGGCCAAGCTGTATGTGCCGCTCACACGCCTCGACCTGATCCAGAAATATCGTTCCACCGATGCTGGCCCCGCTCCCGTGCTGAACAAGCTTGGCACGCAGCAGTGGACCAAGACCAAGGCCAAAGTCCGCAAGGCGATGCAGGACATGGCAGCTGAGTTGTTGAAGCTCTACGCAGAGCGCGAGACGGTGCAGGGAACGGCGTTCTCACCCGACAACGAATTTCAGAAAGAGTTCGAAGACTCCTTCGACTACAACGAAACCGACGATCAACTTTCAGCGATCCGCGCCATCAAGAGTGACATGGAATCCACCATGCCCATGGATCGACTGCTTTGCGGCGATGTGGGCTACGGCAAAACAGAAGTGGCGATGCGCGCGGCTTTCAAGGCCGTGCAGGATGGCAAGCAGGTCGCCGTTCTGACGCCCACCACCATTCTCAGTTTTCAGCATTTTGAAACCTTCAAGCGCCGCTTCAGTCAGTTCCCCATCAACATTGAAATGATCTCGCGCTTCCGCTCCGCGAAGGAGCAGAAGCTCATCGTCGAACGAGTAGAGCACGGCAAGATCGACATCCTCATCGGCACGCATCGATTGTTATCGAAAGACATCAAGTTTCAGGATCTTGGCCTTCTCGTGGTCGATGAAGAACAGCGTTTTGGTGTGCGTCACAAGGAACGCCTCAAACAGATGCGCAAAGAGATTGACGTGTTGGCGATGAGCGCCACGCCCATTCCGCGCACCCTGCACATGTCTCTCGTCGGCCTTCGCGATATGAGTGTCATTGAAACCCCGCCCAAGGATCGCATGGCCATTCAAACCATTGTGGCCAAGTTTGACGAGAAAATCGTGCGCTCAGCAATTGAGGTCGAACTGGAACGCGGCGGTCAGGTTTACTTCGTTCATAATCGTGTTGAATCCATCTTCGAACTCGCCGCGCGCATTCAGGAACTGGTCCCCGGCGCGCGCGTTTGCGTGGGCCATGGGCAGATGGGAGAAACCGAACTCGAACGCGTGATGCTGGCCTTCATGCGCCATGAATACGATGTTCTTGTGGCCACCTCGATCATCGAGAATGGACTCGACATCCCGCTGGCCAACACCATCCTCATCAACCGCGCCGACCGTCATGGTTTGAGCGAGCTCTATCAGTTGCGTGGCCGCGTGGGCCGCTCCAATCGCCGTGCATACGCCTATCTGATGATTCCGCCGGAGAAGGAACTCACCCAGATTGCACGCCGTAGACTCGCCGCGCTCAAGGAGTTCAGCGACCTCGGTGCAGGCTTCAAGATCGCCGCTCTCGACCTCGAACTGCGCGGTGCCGGAAACATGCTCGGCGGCGAACAGAGCGGTCACATCGAGACCGTCGGGTTTGAGTTGTATACCTCCATGCTCGAAGAGGCGGTGAAGGCGATGAAAGGCGAGAGCACCGAAGAGCGTCCCACGACGCAACTCAGCCTGGGCATTGCGCTGCGCATCGATGAGAGCTATGTCCCCGAAGAAAACCAGCGCCTCCGCCTCTATAAGAAGATCGCTGGCGCAACCAACCAGGCAGCCATCACCGAAATTCGTGCCGAAATGGAAGACCGCTACGGCGCGCTGCCTGACGCCACGGTCTACCTGCTCGAGGCCAGCCGCATTCGACTCGAGTGCGAATATCTCGGCATCGCCCAGATCGACCGCAAACGCGGCGAAGTGCAGTTGCGTTTCAGCGAGAGGGCCATCATCGACCCGCAGCAGCTCATGCGCCTGGTGGCGCGCAACGCCAAGCGGGGCGCACAGTTCACGCCGCAGGGCCTGTTGAAATATCCGTTGGCCGCCACGCGTCCCGATGAGGTGTTGCTTGAAATTCAGGAGTTGGTAGAGAACCTTACACCGGCGACGGTTGTTGTTTGAATGGCTGCAATTGCATCTAAAGCCTACGAGGAATGCTGATTTTTTTGCGAGAGAGAGAAGAAGATGAAGAAAGCATCCGCAGTGATTGTCCTAGGAGCCATGATGTCCGCATCGATCGTCGCCAATGCTGCAAATGAGAATTGGAAACAGCAGTTCGAAAAGGTCTCGGACGAGTATTTTGAGCAGGTCTACTTTCACTACGCTCCCACAGGTGGAACGCTGGTTGGTTATCACCAGTTCGATGCGCAATTGGAAGACTACTCCCGCAAGACCATCGACGCGCAGATTGCCGATCTGAAAAGTTTCGAAAAGCGCGTTGAAGCGGTTCACCCAGGCAATGCCGAAGCCGACTATGTTCCACGCAGCGACCGGGAAATTGTTCTGGCAAATATCCGCTCGCAGTTGCTGACTTTGGAAGTCATTCGCCCGTGGGAACAAAATGCCGACACCTATTCCAGCACTGCAGCAGGCGCCGCTTTCTCGCTGATGGAGCGCAAATTCGCTTCGCCCGATGACCGCCTGCGTTCGCTCATTGCCCGCGAAAAGCAGATGCCAAAACTTTACGAAGACGCGCGCATCAATCTCAAGAATCCACCGCGCATCTTCACTGAGATCGCCATCGAGCAACTGCCCGGCATTGTCACCTTCTTTGAGCATGACGTCCCGCTGGCCTTTGTCGACGCCAAAGATCCGGCGCTCAAAGCCGAATTCGCTCAGACCAACGCAGCGGTGATCGCATCCTTGAATCGCTATCTCGGCTGGTTGAAGTCCGACCTTCTCGCCCGCTCCAATGGCGACTTCCGCATCGGCGCGGAGACCTTCAGCAAGAAGCTCGCCTACGACGAAATGGTCGACATCCCGCTCCCCAAGCTGCTTGAAATCGGCTGGGCCAACATGCGCCTCAATCAGGAGCATTTCAAGCAAGTCGCCCACGATCTGGAGCCCAACAAGACCCCTGCGGAAGTTCTTCTGCAGCTTGGCCAGAACCACCCTGCGCCCGCTGATCTGCTCAACAGTTTCCGCGCCACGTTCGATGGACTCGACAGCTTCATCCGCACCCATCACATCGTCACCATTCCTTCCACTGTGCGGCCCATCGTGGAAGAGACGCCGCCTTTCATGCGCGCCACCACCTTTGCCTCGATGGATACCCCCGGACCCTACGAGACGCATTCCACGCAGGCCTACTTCAATGTCACGCTGCCTGACCCGTCCATGAAGCCAGAGGAAGTCGAAGGCTACATGCACGCCTTCAATGTGGGCACGGTCATTTCCACTGCGGTACACGAGGCCTATCCCGGTCACTACATCCAGTTCCTTTGGCTGCCTCAAGCCCCCAGCAAGGTGCGCAAACTGCTCGGCGCAAACACCGACATCGAAGGGTGGGCTCATTACACGGAGCAGATGATGCTGGATGAAGGCTACGGCCAACCCGGCGCCGGAGCCAAAGACGAGCGCGAATCCAAGTTCCTGCGCCTCGGCCAATTGCAGGATGCGCTTTTACGCAACGCCCGCTTCATCGTCGGCATCGAAATGCACAGTGGTCATATGACAATCGAGCAAGCTGAGGACTTCTTCCAGAAAGAAGGCTACCAGTCCAAAGAGACGGCGGTGGTTGAGACAAAACGTGGAGCCGGTGATCCCACCTATCTCTACTACACGCTGGGCAAATTGGAGATTCTCAAGCTGCGTGAAGATATGAAGAAAAAGCAGGGGGCGGCATTCTCGCTCGAACAGTTCCATAACGAATTCCTCAAGCAGGGGTTTCCACCCATCAAAATTATTCGTCGTGCCCTGCTCGGCGACGACTCACCAACCCTGTAGAACATGGAAAGTTTTGAAGGGGCGCGGCTATAGACGCGCCCCGAGGAAGGCAGAATGAGCAAGCAAGTACGTAAAGCGGTGTTTCCGGCGGGCGGTTTGGGAACGCGGTTTCTTCCAGCCACAAAAGTCATTCCCAAGGAAATGCTGGCGCTGGTCGACAAGCCCATCATTCAATACGGCGTGGAAGAAGCCATTGCCTCGGGCATCGAACACATCATCATCGTGACCGGCCGCGGCAAGGGAACGATGGAAGACCATTTTGACCATAGCTTCGAACTCGATGCCACGCTGCTGCGACGCGGCAAGACCGAGCTTCTGGCCCTGTCGAAAAGTGTTTCCTCTCTGGCGCGGATCAGCTATGTTCGCCAGAAGGAGCCGCTCGGCCTCGGTCACGCCGTCCTCTGTGCCAAAGAACTGGTCGGCGACGAGCCCTTTGCAGTCATCCTGCCCGATGACGTGATCGATGCCGAGGTCCCATGCCTCAAGCAGATGATCGATGTGTTCAATCTCAAGCATGGTTCGGTTCTGGCGACGCAATCCATTGAAGGACCCTCCATCAGCGCCTATGGCGTCCTGGCGGGCTCGAAGGATCCGGAGAATGATCGCATCTACAACTGCACCGGCATGGTGGAGAAACCAAAGTTTGAAGAAGCGCCCTCGAATCAGGCGATCATCGGCCGCTATGTCTTGACTCCGCGCGTCTTTGCGCTCCTCGAGCAAACCACGCCCGGCGCGGGGGGCGAGATCCAGCTAACAGACGGAATCAAGGCGCTTCTCAAGGAAGAAAAAGTCTACGGCTACACCTTTGAAGGCAAACGCTTCGATGCCGGTGACAAGTTCGGTATGTTGCAGGCCACGGTGGAATTTGCTCTGAAGCGCCCCGAGTTCGCGGAAAAATTCAAAGCCTATCTGCAGGGCCTTTCGCTGTAGCCTCGGACTCAATCGGCACCAAGAAAGAAAGCGAGACCCTTGCCCCAATAACCGGGCAAAGGTCTCGCTTTTTCATTTGCAGCCCAAAACCAGCGGGACATAACCCCTGACCCCTGATTCCAGATCCCTGACCCCTGTTCCCTGACCCCTGTTTTTACATCTTCCACTTGATGCTGCAGCCCACCGACGACTGCTGGTCCTTCGGTACCGGCTTGTCGGCCAGCGTCTGGCTGATGCAGAATTGCAGATCTTCGCCGGTCACCGGAATTCCATTGCCGGGGCGGCTGGAGTCAAACTCGCCGTGATAAACAAGCCGGAATTCAGAGTCATAGAGAAAAAAGTCCGGCGTGCACGCGGCATTGAACGCGCGGGCCACCGATTGGGATTCATCGTAAAGATAGGGAAAAGTGAATCCACAAGCTTCCGCCTGCGCTTTGAGCTTCGCGGGGCTGTCCTCGGGCGCAAACCCGATATCGTTGCTGCTGATGGCCACAAACCCAACCGGTTCGCCCTTCATCTCCTCCACCAGTCTGGCCAAACCCTTCTCGATATGTTTCACATAAGGGCAGTGGGCGCAGATAAAGGCGACAAGCAGGGCCTTCTTCCCGATAAAGTCGTCGCGGCGAACGATCGCTCCAGAAATTACGTCAGGCAGGGCAAAGTCCGGGGCCAAGGTGCCCAGATCAAGAGCTTTGGATTCAATACGGGCCATTCAAATCATCTCCTCAAAACAAATTCAATCTAGCAGAGATTTCAGAAAAGTGTGCCGGGTTTTCCCGGTGCGGTCAATCCAAAGTGCTCATAGGCGGCCCGAGTTGCAACTCGCCCGCGCGGGGTGCGGTCCAGAAACCCGATTTGGATCAGAAACGGCTCATAAACCTCCTCCAGCGCGTCTTCTTCCTCCGCCAGGGTCGCCGCCAGCGTGCCCAATCCCACCGGGCCGCCATCGTATTTCTCGATGATGGTCAGCAGCAGACGGCGGTCAATCTCGTCGAAACCATGCGCATCGACGGCCAGCATCGTCAGGGCTGCGTCCGCCGTCGGTCGGTCGATGACGCCTGAGCCGCGCACCTGGGCATAGTCGCGCACCCGCCGCAGAAGGCGATTGGCAATACGTGGCGTTCCTCGCGACCGCAGCGCGATCTCCGCCGCTCCGTCCTGGTCGATGGGGATCTGCATCACTTCGGCCGAGCGGGTCACGATAAACCGCAGCTCATCCTCGGTATAGAACTCCAGTCGCAGCAGGATCCCGAAGCGCGACCGCAGCGGGGAACTGAGCAACCCCGGCCGCGTCGTCGCGCCCACGAAGGTAAAGGGCCTGATTTCCATCACATGGGTGCGCGCTGCCGGGCCCTGACCAATGATGATGTCCAGCTTGTAGTCTTCCAGCGCGGTATAGAGCTTTTCCTCCAGCACCGGCTGCATGCGGTGGATCTCATCGAGAAAAAGCACCTGCTTCTCGCGTAGATTGGTGAGTATGGCCGTCAGATCCCCTTGAATCTGCAGCGCCGGGCCCGAGGTCTGCTGGAATCCGACGTCCAGTTCATTGGCGATGATGGTGGCCAGCGTCGTCTTGCCCAGCCCCGGAGGGCCAAACAGCAGCACATGATCGAGAGCCTCACCGCGGGATTTTGCGGCTTCCAGCGCAATGGCCAGTTGCTCCTTTGCTTTCGACTGCCCGATGAACTCGCGCAACCGGCTGGGGCGCAGCTTGAGCTCAAAATTCTGTTCTTCGTCGGCGCGCGAGGCGCTTACCAGCCGTTCCGGAGTGTCGTCCCGTGCGATTACCATGCTGTGGGAAGTTTAGCGGGTGCCGGTTGTGCCCGCAACCAGACTTCAGTCCGGCTCCCGCGTGGGTGCCCCCGGTCTCGATTTTGAGACCGGGGAAAGTACAAATCTATGCGGTCATGATGCTATGCCGGCGCTTTGACCTCAGGCCAGTAGCGGAAGCTCTTGAACCGAGCCTTCCCTTCGCCACAGGCATACAGGGCGGGTCGCACGTCAAGAAAATTTCCCAGCACATTGTGGTGCATCCCCGAGATCTCCGCTGATGCAGCAGCCTTAATCCAGCTCGCCCCGGGGAGTTTGTAATAGAAATCCAGCTCCTGCCGGTCGTTCACAATGCGCAGGGTGGCGTGGGACACGCCCTTCAGTTCTCGTCGTTGTTGATATCCGTTGGCCAAGCGCACTGCCACGCCGCTCGCGTCCAGAACCAGCCCCGTGGCGTGCGTGGGATCGTAGAAGAGGACGATACCCGCCTCGCAGCCCGGATCGGCTTCCACTTCAACCTCGACCGAATAAGAGTGTCCCCCGACGGCGGTGGTCAGAGGCCCACTTTCGGCCAGCGATGCTCCTTTGGCCTTCAACTCCAGTGCCCCCTGGCCCGTCGAAAACCGCGTGGGATCATTTTCCCGCCAGAATGCCCATTGCAGGCCGAGGGTTGGGCTGGTGAAATCGTCGGAAGGGTCGGCAAAGGGATCTTGCTGCGATCCGCTGACCGGCATGGGGATCGCGGAAGCAGGCGTGACGCCCTCCGGAACGCGAAACCAGCCGTCCGCCGTCCACTCGATGGGAAGCAACAGAAGCTGGCGGCCCAAGGTCCGGTATCCGTTCTCGTAAGAATGGACCGTCATGTACCACTTGCCGTCGGCTGTATCCACCAACCGCCCGTGACCGACCGAATACCAGCGATCCTCGCGCGAACGGGTGTGAGCGATGGGGTTGTAGGGCGAGTACTCCCACGGCCCATCGGCGTGCCGGCTGCGCGCCGAAACCACCGCGTGACTGGTAGCCGCGCCGCCCGTTCCACCTTCCGCCACATTCATATAGAACCAGCCATTGTGCTCGAGGAGCTTGGGCCCTTCCAGGCAAACGCATTCAATCCGTGCGTCGGCGGGCATGGGCCATGCTTCGAAGACTTTGCGCGGGGCCACTTTCACCGCCAGCCCGTCCGCCGTCAGTTCGGCCATTTGTCCACCGGCCATATGCAGAAAGCGCCGCCCATTCTCGGCGATGTGAGCGGGATCGATGGCTTTGATTCCGAGTTCTATTGGTTCGCTCCACGGGCCTTCCGGGTGGGCGGCGTGCACCACGTGCAGTCCGCCGTTGGAAGGGTAATAAATATAGAATTGCCCCTGGTATTCGCACAAATACGGTGCCCATACCACCCCATAGTACTTGCCCAGCGCAGCCGCCACCGGCTTCCAATTGACCAGATCGCGCGAGTGCCAGATCAACAATCCCGGCGCGTAATCAAAGCTGGAGTGGGTCAGATAGAAGTCCTGACCCACCCGAATCGGGCTGGCATCCGGGTGATCTCCGCCCAGAATCGGATTGCTATAGGTGTGGGCAGATTCGCCCCAAGCGATACGAGTGGGCTCGGCGAGTGCCAGCGCGGCAGAGGCGGAAACAGTATTCAGAATGAAACGTCGACGGTTAAGCATGATTGAGCCAGTCTATCGCTCGATAGACCGTCCAGTAAAAGCGATTGAACCGCTTGTCGTCAGATTAGGCCTCCTTCTGCGATTTCAGTGGAGGGCGATCTCAAGCCGTCCTAGCGTGAAAGCAAAAGGGAATGGTCCCGGATCACTGGTCCTATACAATCCATCGAAAAACACGAATGCCCGTTTCTCGTTCAGTTCATCAAACTCGAAAGTGGGCTTCCATGGTCCCGAATGCCAACCCTTGTCTTCGGCAGTGAGCATCTGAACGGGCGTGCCCCAGTCTGAAAGCCGGTCTGAAGCCTTTTCCGCAGAACACCACCACAAGCCAGTCTCCGGCGGTGGAGTCGCCTGCGCCACGGACACACGCGAAAAGACGGCATGGAACCTGTCTTCATGTTTGCGAACGCAAAAGTCGAACATCTTCATCTCTGGAGGAGCAAACTGGTTGTGCTTGCTCCATCCGCTCACTCCATCTGCGCTCTCGGCGTAACCATGCACGAGATAGTCTTCCTGGTTGGATCCGGCGACGTACCAGAGCTTCCACTTGCCGTCGTCATAAATCAGGTTTGGCTCGTAAACGCTGCCGTGCTCCCATTCTTCCTTCGCGACAAACACTGGTTCAGATTGGTCGATCCACGCACTTCCATTCCACTGGAGGAAACCGATGGTGTAGGGTCCCCAGAGGTTTTCGGATGCTCCGGCGTAGTAGATCCGTTCTACCCATTCGCCTGTATGAGGGTCCCAGCCTTTCACGTAGGAAGGGCAATGCCGCCCACCCTTGCCGTCCCATGGGCCACTTTGCGCACGGGGCGCCAACGGCTGTGGTTGGCCACTTGACTCCATGCTTACCGTCCACTCTGTCGATGAGAGTCCCGCACCGGGCGGAAGTTTGGCGCTGAAGAGGTCGGTCGCGCCGTAGCCCCCGGCTTGGCCGGCAAGGACCATGCACCACTGGTCGTCGCGCTTCAGCAGCGTCGCATCCAGCAGTTCCGTACCCTTCAAACCATTTGTTGCGTTCTGAGGGTCAAAGATTTTTACCTCGATCGCTGTTGAGGCCTTTCCCAGCTCTGTCATTGTCCTCCATCGTGCGCGCCGTCAAGCCATCTCTATGTTTCCAAAACACGGCGGCAAAAGCATGCCAAATTCTAGAAGGCGAAGGGCAGAAGCGTAAACCGGAGCCGGAATCGGCGCCAATGTCCTCCATGCGGATTGCTTCCGATCCAATATCGAGACTTGGGAAAGCAAGATGCCGTACCGCCGTTTAAACTAAAGTGGTTCGCTCTCATGAAGACCCGTCCGTTCGCCCGCATCCGCCGCTTCCACTTCAACCTGCCGCAGAGAATCGCAGCAGGCCTATTGCTCCTATTCCTGTCGCAGGGCCTGTGGTTGTGCTCCCGCCAGACGCTCACCGATAGTGACTACCAATATGCCCGCTGCGGCCGCGAGATGTGGGAACGTCCTGGGGCCGTGCCCGGCTATTTCACCAGTTGCGGGAACATCCATGACGGCGTGCTGGCCTATCGCTTGGCCGGCCTGCCGCTCTCGCTGAACCTGCTCGCGGAGCGGGGCCTCGACCTCTTTCGCAAGCCGGAAGACAAGGTCGTACAGCCCGTCGCTCCCGGATTAGCCACCACTTTGAGCACCTGGGAACTGCGCCATCAGCTCACGCATGTCCTCTTGCTGCTCCGCCTGCCGTTCCTTGCCGTTGGCGTGATCCTCGGTGGAGGCCTCTGGTGGGTTACCCGCCGCCTCTACGGAAATTTCGGTGGCTATACCGCGCTGACTCTCTATTGCTTCTCGCCTGCCATTCTGCGCGCCTGCGTCACCCCCAATCCGGAGATCCTGGCAACCCTTGCTGTCTATGGCGGTGTCTACACCTGCATCGGTGTCGCCCATTCCATGCAGGGACCCAAGCGGAAGTGGCGTCCCCGGATTGTGCTGCTCACTGTCCTCTTCGGCGTCGCAGCCGCTTCCCACCTCCTTGCTTTACCCGCTGTCGCCCTCATCGGAATGGCCCTGATGTTGTGGATTGCCGAGGGGCGTCGCGGCCAGATTCTCCCGGTGATCCTCATTGCCGCCTCCGGCTCCATGGCATTTCTTCTGATTTGCTACGCCTTTTCGCCCAATGCGATGAGTTTTCTCTTCCGTGCCCAGAACATCTTCTTGTCGCTCTCTCTCGAACCCGCGCACCGTCTCTTCTTTGCCTTGCCGAACGCTGGAGTCACGGTTGCTGTTGCCGCCGCGCTGATGCTCTATCTGGGCGTCCGGCGCTCGCGCTACTTCGGCAATACCGCGCCGCTCCTCTGCGCGTTGGCCCTGCTGCCGCTGGTGATGCCGGGCGCCTCAGCCACTCCGTCTCTGTGGGCTCTGCCATTCCTGCTCACCTTCATCGGCGGGGTCTTTGCCGACGCCTACGAAACCCCACAAGGCCAGTGGGCCATCGCCGCCGCGGGATCCATCGTGCTGCTGCAGACCGCCTTCTGCATCCTGAGCCTGCCGGGGTTGCTCTAAGCCGCTGAAATTCCAAGCGCTTCCCGCGCCTCTGTTTGCTAAGATTCTTCCGTCCGGGAGACCGTCCTTTCGCTGAAGTCCCAACGGGAGTCGCAACCGTGCGCGCGAAAGGAAAATGCACTTGAAGACATTAGGCATTTCAGAGCATAATCAATCCGAATGGCTTGTCCGATTCCACGAGGAGTTTGCGATTGAGTTCCCGCGACTGTCCTTACTTGTCCAACAGAAAATCCTGTCACTCGCCGAGTTGCTGAAGATTACTGGGCCGCAACTTGGAAGACCCTTCTCAGACACACTCAATGGGTCGAAGCACGCCAACATGAAGGAGCTCCGTGTGGATGCCGACAGCGGTGTTTGGCGAGTGGCGTTTGCCTTTGACCCGAAACGGAGGGCGATCTTGTTGGTCTGCGCGAACAAGACGGGAATTTCCAAAACAAGGTTCTACCGGAACTTGATTGCATTTGCTGATCGTCGATTCGACCGGCATCTTTTGGGATTAACGCGCGAAGAGGAGAACTAATGACTGTTTCGTTGGAAGAAATGATTGCGCGGCAAACTCCCGAATCGCAGCAAAAGATCGCGGAACTGGCCGCCCAACTCATCGCCGAAGAACTCACCCTCCGCGAACTTCGCCGTCTGCGCAAGCTCACCCAAGCGCGCCTCTCCAAAAAACTCAATATCGGCCAGGAAGGCATCTCCCGCATGGAGAAGCGCACCGACCTCTATCTCTCCACCCTGCGCGGCTACGTCGAAGGGCTGGGCGGAAAACTGTCGTTGATTGTGGAGTTTCCCGACCGCCCCCCGGTCGCCTTGGCAGGCTTGGGGGAAGACGCCGACGACCTGGTTGACGCGAAAACAGCCAAAAAGAAGGCGAAAACAGGAGCCAAATCCAACTCCAAATCCGCTCCCAATCCCCGCCGTGCCGCCTGATCCCGTCCCGGCCCGGAAATTACTCCGAAAAACGCTCTATAAACTGAACATATAGAAGGACTTATTTACTGCCAATCGCCTTGCTGAAACCCGCCTTGACCGGGTAGAATAGAATTGCAGCCCGCGAAAACCGGCCCCGCTTCTTCCGGAGACCTGTTCGTTTGATCGAGGTGCCTTCCGCGCGCGCAGAAAAACCCTATGGCAGACGATCAGAACCCTGAGCTCCCTCTCGAAAGCACTCCGCAGCATAGCGGCACCACGCTCATCCCCATCAACATTGAAGAGGAGATGCGCCGCTCTTATCTCGACTACTCCATGTCGGTGATCATCGGCCGCGCTCTTCCCGATGTCCGCGATGGACTCAAGCCCGTGCATCGGCGCGTTCTCTACGCCATGAGCGAGATGGGCCTGGAGCACAACAAGAAGTACACCAAGTGCGCCAAGGTCGTCGGCCAAGCCATGGGTGTCTATCACCCCCACGGCGACTCCGCTATCTACGACACCATGGTCCGCATGGCCCAGCCCTTCTCGCTGCGCTATCCGCTGATCGATGGGCAGGGCAACTTCGGTTCGGTCGACGGCGATCCGCCCGCGGCCATGCGTTACACCGAATGCCGTCTGCAGCGCCTAACGGGCGAGCTGACGGCCGACATCGACATGGAAACGGTGGACTTCGTCCCCAACTATGACGAGTCCACCGTCGAGCCCACCGTGCTGCCTTGTCGCTTCCCGAACCTGATCGTCAACGGTTCCAGCGGCATCGCCGTCGGCATGGCCACCAACATTCCCCCGCACAATCTGACGGAAGTGTTGAACGCCACCATCGCACTCGTCCAGAACCCCGAGGGCGGTCTGGAAACGGTGCTCCAATACGTGCAAGGACCCGACTTCCCAACCGGCGGCTTCCTCTACGGCAAGACCGGAATCCCCAACGCGTACAAGACCGGCCGCGGCCGTTTCATGATGCGCGCCAAAGTGGCCATCGAGAACCTGACCAAGGAAAAACAGGCGCTCATCGTCACCGAGATTCCCTATCAGGTCAACAAGTCCAAGCTCATCGAGCGCATCGCCGAATTGGTCAACGAGAAGATCGTCGACGAGATTAGCGATGTGCAGGATCACTCCGATCGCGATGGCATGAGAATCGTCGTCGAACTCAAGCGCGGCGCTCAGCCTGAGATCGTCCTCAACCAGCTCTACAAGCATACCCAGATGCAAGAGAGCTTCTCCATGATCTTCCTCGCGGTGGTCAACAACCAACCCCGCGAACTGGGCCTCGATCAGGCGATTCACTGCTTCATCAATCACCGCATCGATGTCGTGCAGCGCCGCACCGTATTTCTTCTCCGCAAGGCCCGCGAGCGCGAACATGTTCTCGAAGGCTACAAGATTGCGCTCGACAATCTCGACGCGGTCATCAAAGTCATTCGCGCTTCCGGATCCCGCGTGGAAGCCCGCGAAAACCTCTATGCCTGGAGCAAGGGCAAAGACATTGTCGTCAATCTGGGCCGCACGCTCATGGCCCACGAGGAAACCGGCCTGACCCTTCGTCAGATCGACGCCATCCTCGAATTGCAACTCTATCGCCTCACGCAGCTCTCCATCGACGACATTCTCAATGAACTCGCGAAAGTCCGCGAGGCCATCGCCGAGTACGAATCGATCCTGGCCTCCGATGCCAAGCTACGCGGGGTCATCATCAAGGAACTGACCGACGTCCGCGATAAGTATGGCGACGCTCGCCGCACCCAGATCGTCGATGAGTCCGCAGAATTGCAGTTGGAAGACTTGATCGCCGACGAGCAGGTCGCCGTCACCGTCAGCCATCAGGGATACCTGAAGCGCACGCCCATCTCCATCTATCGTCAGCAGCGTCGCGGCGGCACCGGCCGCACCGGCATGAAGACGAGAGACGAAGATTTCGTCGCCCAGTTGATCGTCGATTCGACCCACGCCTACTTGCTTTGCTTCACCAACAGCGGGCGCGTCTATTGGCTCAAGGTCTACGAAGTGCCCGACGTCAGCGCGGCAGGCAAGGGCAAGTCCATGCAGAGCCTGCTCAACCTGCAGCCCGGCGAAAACGTCCGCGCCATTCTGCCCGTTCGCGATCTGGAGGAAGTGGGCAAGTTCATCTTCTTCACCACTCGCAACGGCACGGTCAAGAAGACTCCACTCAAGGACTTCAGCAACGTCATGGCTCGCGGCATCATCGCCATCGGCATCGACAAGGATGATGAGCTGGTCGCCGCCCGCATCACCAATGGCAGCGAGATTGTCTTCCTCGCCACCCATCTGGGCATGGCCATCCGCTTCGACGAGTCCAACGTCCGCTCCATGGGGCGTCCGGCCACCGGCGTGCGCGGCATCGACCTTGCCAAGAACGATTACGTCGTCGGCGTCGCCATCACTCCCGCGCAGCATGAACCAGGCGCCTACCGCATCCTCGCCATCACCGAAAACGGTTTCGGCAAGCGCACCGATGTGGATGAGTATCGTCTACAAACCCGCGGCGGCAAGGGCGTCAAGAACATGGCCGTCACCCCGCGCATCGGCCGCGTCAACTGCATTCAACTGGTGGACGACACCAGCGAACTGATGGTCATCAGCCAGTACGGCAAGATGATTCGCATCGACACCAAGACCATCCGCGCCGCCGGCCGTGCCACTCAGGGCGTCCGACTGCTCAACCTCGACACCGAAGACAAGGTTGCCGCCGCCGTCATCATTCCTCCCGAAGAGCTGAAGGATGACGAAGGCGAGCCGACGCTGCTGTAAACCTCTGCGGGGTGGCGGGCGTCTTCGGCTAGCCCCCGCGCAAAACATCATCGGAACCAAGAATGCCCCAGCTCTCAATCGAGAACTGGGGCATTTCTCTCTTGATGGAGGACTTCTTCGTTGTTGGATATTTCTACCTTGACCGGGTGTGCGTGTAGCGTTACGCTTAACGCATGATCAAGAGCTTTCGGCACGCGGGAGTTGAACGATTCTTCCGTACAGGAAGCAAGGCTGGAATTCAACCTGCCCATGCCGCCAAGCTCTCAATTCAGCTTTACGCCTTGGACGCCGCCAAATCGCCCTTCGACCTGAAATCACCCGGCTGGCGGCTTCATCCTCTTTCGGGTAATTTGAAGGATCATTGGTCGATTCAAGTCAACGGGAACTGGAGACTCACTTTTCGGTTCGATGGCGAAGACGTGATCCTCGTCGACTATCAGGATTACCACGGGAGTTAGCACCATGACACAAATGTTCAATCCGCCCCATCCAGGCAAGGTCTTGCGCGAATATCTCGGAACGTTGGAAGTCACCGTCGCGGCCAGGCATCTGCACGTCTCACGTACCACGCTTTCTCGTATCCTGAGCGGCGCGTCTGGCATTTCTGCGGATATGTCCCTACGTCTCTCGGACGCCCTCGGAACCCATCCGAGCTTCTGGTACGACATGCAGGCTGGGTACGACATCTGGCAAGCTTCGCACAAGAAGCGGCCAAAAATTGCGCGCATCGATCTTGCCGCGTAAGGCTAGAACGCCAGAAAGAATAGAGGCGAATGCCAGGAGTCGGGTCCCATCCTTGAAACTACTTCATCGTTGCAAGGGATAGCACTTACCTCGAAGGGATTCATGTCTGCCCGCGCTCGGCCGGTCGAATCGTCTTGTCCATCGGCTTGTAAGGGGCATAGACGACTCCCAGCTTCTCCCAAGCTGCCAAGCTCAATTCACGCGTCAGCTTGAACCGCTCACCGAAAGAAAGACTCCTCCAGTTGCGTACTCGCTCTTTCAGGTGTTCCGGCACATAGGAGTAATCGAATTTCGACTCGTCCACCATCACCGCTTGCCCTCATCCAGGATCGGCACCAGCAGGACAATCAGCTTCGAACGCGCAAATCTTTCGCCACCGTCACCTGGCTGAATATCTCCGGCAGTAGAACATACAACGGCGTCCCGCGCACTTCCAGTCGTTCCGCCTCAATCCATTCCGCGCCACAGCACATGCGCCCGGTGCGGGTTTTAGGATCGATGATCCACACTGTCTCCACTCCCATGGCGCGATAGTCCTGCGCCCGCTCCTGCGTGTCGGAGTAGCTGTCTTCCGGTGACAAGATCTCGATCACCAGCAACGGTGGGTCGGTCAGCACATCCGGTTGTGCGCCGGCAGTCAGCACTACCAGATCGGGCACGCGGACGCGGTTTTCCGCCACCCTCACCCTCTGCTCAGTGCTGCCGATGATTCCCCACTGCCGCTCGCGCGAGCCAAACCAAAGCGCCAGAAGCCATTGAACGCGCGCATGTTCCCACTTCCACCCGTTGCGCTCCCTGATCTCGCCATCCACGTACTCACGGTCAGGCCGATAGCTGACGCTGAGGTACTCCTGTATCGGAATGTGCGCGGTCGTGGCCATATACCCGGCATGATAGCACGATTGGATTTGCAAAATAGCAGCCGCAAATTAGGACCCGATGCCCAATTTGGGACCCGACCATCGATATCCCGATTGACAGAGCCCGGTTATCGGACAAGAGTGCACCCGAGTTGATACTCTGAGACAACGCGAAAAGAATCTAGACTGAAGAGGCTCTGGATTCTCCGCGGACTTCTCTATGCGGCGAAACCTATACATCCTTGCCATCTTGGCCGTCCTCTTTTGTGGATCCGAAGCCAAAGGCTCTCCGGCCCGTCCGCCGCGGGGCTTCCGCGGTCACACGGCTAAAACTGCCCCGCACACCAAAAAGACAGCCGCGGACGAACGTGCCCGCAAGCCGGATCCCAAACGCAAAGTCGAGCCCCAACCCGACGGTGAGAGGATTACCCGGTCCACGGAGACTCCTTCCCGCGAAAAGCCAACCTCGATCTCAGGATTCCCCAAGGGGCGCTCCGGTCGCCGCAGGTTCGCCCGGTTGCGGAGCGCCACGCTGCTGATGGTTTCTCCCTTGCGCGGTTCCCATGAGTCGCTGGTTCGGCAAAATGTGAAGTCCGAGGCGGATGGCTTGGAACGGATTGAGGACGATGAGGATCTACGCGATCGCATCGCCCGCAAACAACTGATTCCGTTGCCCGCTTCTCCGGTTCTAGCGGTCAACAGCGTTCCCGAGGACCGGCGCTACTGCCGCCCCTGGACCGCCGGATTCTTGACCGATCTTGCCGACGCGCATGCCAAGCTCTTCCACCGTCCCGTCCAGGTCAGCTCCGCCGTTCGAACCGTCGATTTCCAAAAGCACCTGATGCGCATCAACGGCAACGCCGCGCAGGCCGAGGGAGATGTGGCCAGCCCACACCTTACCGGCGCCACCATCGACATTGCCAAGCACGGACTCAACCGCCAGGAACTCACCTGGATGCGCAATTTCCTGCTGCCCCTCGAACAGGCCGGAAAAATCGACGTGGAAGAAGAGTTCAAACAGTCCTGTTTTCACATCACTGTCTACAAAAGCTACGCCGGCATCGAGCCGGAGAAGAATTCGGATCAGCAACCCTCCACGTTTACTCTCCCCGCGGGGATCCCCGTCGAGGGAGAGTAACACCCCTCTCCGCCCCGCGCAGAATTTCACTACACATTATGGGTCGAGCGAGGTTACAATCGCCTCCGAGCGCGTTGCCTCGCCTCTGAAACGGTCGAGCCAAAGCGTTACTCCGTTCCAGGCGAAGCAGCGCAGGCATTGAACTGCTTTGCGACCTCGCAGCGTTTGGTCGATAACAGATCAGAAGAAAGCCGCAAGCGGCTATTGAAAGGCGGAATTATGAGTACTCCTGAAGCGCGACTAGTGGATGCGGCCGTTTCCGGGGGCGTCGGCTTGTCCCAGATCGAACGCGTGACCGACATCTTCAGTGCCCCTTCCAAGACCTTTACAGACATCAAGCGCGGCAACAAGAGCTGGTGGATGCCCTTCATCCTTGTCTCGATTGTCGGCTACATCCTGTTTGCCGCCGTGACCCAGAAAATCGGCATGCAACAGGTAATGGACAACCAGATTCGGCTGGATCCGAAAACCGAAGAGAGAATGGCGCAACTTCCAGCCGAACAGCGCGATATGCAGATGAAGATCTCTCTCAAGGTCACACAGGGCATCTTCCTCGCTACTCCCTTGCTGGTTCTGTTGATCGGCGCCGTGTCCGCGCTGGTTCTATGGCCAACTATCAACTTCGTCTTTGGCGGCAAGGCCACCTTCGGAAGCATCTTCGCCGTGTGGATGTATGCCGGACTGCCTTCCATTGTCAAAACGCTTCTCGGGACTCTCGTCATCTATGCTGGGGCAGCTCCCGAGTCTTTTAATATCAAAAATTTTGCTCCCACAAATCTGGGTGCGTTCATGAACCCCCTTGAAACCAACAAGGCGCTCTATTCCCTGGCCACATCGCTGGATCTGGTCACCATTTGGACTCTTGTGGTGATGGGTATCGGCGTTGCCATTGTCGCCGGCGTCAAACGCAGCTCCGGATATACAGCGGTCTTCGGCTGGTGGGCGATTACCATCCTGGTCAGCGTGGGCTGGGCTGCCATCATGGGGTAAACCGCCTCTTGGTTGATGAAGCGCGTCGAAAAAATGTTCCGAGTCTCCCTGCGAGGCTCGGAACATTTCGCGTTTGGGAGGCATTTGTGAGTATGTGGAACCATCTAGGAATCCAATCAAGACGAGTACGCGTGGCGCAGATTCCCACGGCAAATCGCAGGGCAGATCTGGCGTTATGGTAAGATGAGAGACCAAATTATCCTGCTGGCGCAGCAAGAGATATGCGCATATACGGTTGGCGAGAGGCGAGGAACCAATGAACGAAGTTCTCGGGTTTGCGGCGGTTATTGTTTCCATCCTGGCCGCTCAACTGTTTAACAATGCGCGCCTAAATGCCGTGGAGTCCAGGCTCGAGGCGCGTATCGACCGTCTGCAAACGGAATTCAATGGGCGAATGGACCGTATGCAAACGGAGTTCAACGGGCGCCTCGACCGAATGCACGCGGAACTGTCGGGCCGCATGGATCGGATCCAAGCAGATCTGGCGCAGTTCTTTCGCGAACTTGGGCGCCAAGACGCCAGGATTGAATCGATTGAGAAGAAGGCCGGCTAACAAAGCCACATTTACTCAATGAAAACGGCTCGCTTCCCATGAAGGAAGCGAGCCGTTTTGTTGAGTCGACGGCTTTCTTAAGCCTCGACCAACCTGATCCCTGAGCACTGATCCCTGAACCCTGTCTTATTCCGCCCAGCGCCGCATGATCAGTGTGGCATTAATCCCGCCAAAGCCGAACGAGTTCGACAGCGCCACGTCGAAGCTATGCGCAACCGGCTTGTTGGGCACATAGTCCAATCGGCATTCGGGATCGATATTGTCCAGGTTCATCGTTGGCGGAAGCATCTGGTTCTGCAGCGCAAGCACCGAGATGCCCGCCTCCAGTCCGCCCGCGCCGCCCAGCAGGTGCCCAGTCATCGACTTGGTTCCGCTGACCTTCAACTTATGGCTGAGCGCGTGTTCGCCGAAGACCAGTTCAATCGCGCGCGATTCGTTTCCATCGCCCGCCGGTGTCGATGTCGCGTGCGCATTCACGTAGCCGACCTCTTCCGGAGCAATGCCTGCGTCCTTCAGAGCGGCTCGCATGCTGCGCTGCGCACCCGCGCCTTCCGGAGCGATACCGGTCATGTGGTAAGCGTCCGCACTCATGCCATAGCCGATCACTTCGGCCAGAATCTTGGCGCCGCGTGCTTTCGCAAACTCCAGCTCTTCCAGAATCAGAATGCCCGCGCCTTCGCCGATGACAAAGCCGTCGCGGTCCTTGTCGAAGGGACGGCTGGCCTTGGTGGGCTCGTCGTTGCGTGAGGAAAGTGCTCGCATCGCCGCAAAACCACCCACGGCAAGCGGGGTAATCGATCCTTCCGCGCCACCGGCAATCATCACATCGGCATCGCCGTGCATGATCATGCGCACCGAGTCGCCAATGGAGTTGGCGCTGGTGGCGCAAGCCGTGGCAGTGGCTGAAATCGGTCCCTTGGCTCCGTAACGGATGCTCAATTGGCCGGCAGCCATGTTCACGATGACCGAGGGAATAAAGAACGGGGAGATCTTGCGCGGGCCACCCTGCATGAGGGCGGTGTGTTCGCGCTCAATAATTTCGAATCCACCAATGCCCGAGCCGATAAAAACACCCACGCGATCACTGATTGCTTCGGTGATCTCCAAACCAGACTGGGTCAGGGCTTCGTGCGCAGCGGCAAATGCAAAGTGGATAAAGCGCCCCATCTTGCGCGCTTCCTTCTTGTCGATGAACGCCAAGGGGTCAAAATTCTTGACCTCGGCAGCAAAGGTGGTCGAGAAGCCAGTGGTATCGAACGCCGTAATCGGCGCCATCCCACTAGCTCCGGCCAAGAGCTGCCGCCAAACCTCAGGGGCTGTGTTGCCTACACCGCAAACCAGCCCGAGGCCGGTAATGACGACTCGACGACTCACCTTTTATTTGCTGCCTTTCGCGTTCTTTTCGATGTACTCGACGGCATCCTTGACGGTCTTGATCTTCTCGGCGTCTTCGTCGGGAATCTCCAGGTCGAATGCCTCTTCAAACTGCATTACCAACTCGACTACGTCGAGCGAGTCAGCGCCCAGGTCTTCCTGGAAGCTCGCGCCGGGCGTAACCTCGGCTTCGTCCACCTGCAACTGCTCGACGATAATCTGCTTAACCTTCTCTTCCACGGCCATGCGTGCTTCTCCTCTGAATGATTGGGAACTTCGGAAATCCGTTTCCAGGGCTTGCTCTCGAATCGAGTCCCGCCAGCCTACAATACCGGCCTAAGGCAGGTGAACACAACTATCCTGCCAAAAAAGCGCACAGGTCCCTGAAAGATCAAGTCTACTGGGCGAGGCTAGGGGTGTAAAGGCTTGCAGCTCGTGAGAGAAGCGAATAGACAGCAAGGCCGAAGAAACATCCCCGATTTGCCCTGAAAATGCACAGCCAAAAGGCGTACATTAGGCGAAGAGGAAATTGCGCAGTCCGAAAGGGTTTCTGAATGCAAGCTTTGATTGCCGGTGCGGTGGCCGCGGTGGTTGGGATTCTGGTGGGCTTCTTGCTTCGCGGCCTGCAGGCCAACGCCGAAAAGGCCGAGACCGAAAGACGCGTGCAAGAACTGACCGCCCAAGGGGAGGCGGCGCGTTCTGCTCATGCCTTGGCGCAAGCGGAGTCGGCCCGGCTGGCTGGCTTTCAACTCCTGGCCGACGAGCGTGCCCGGACCCTGGGGCAGTTGGTTGCCGAGCGCGATGCGCTGCGCGACGAACTACAGGTCAGGTCCGCCTCTGAGAGCACCCAGGCCGCGCGTATCAGTCAGTTGGAGGCCGATCTGCGCAATGAACGCCAGAATCTCGCCGATCAGACGGCGCTCCATGCGGCCAATACCCAGAAGTCGCTGGCGGAGCGCAATTCCAGTGTCGCCCGTCTGGAGACGGAGCGCGACGGCTTGCGCGAGGAACTGCGCGGCAAGAACGACATCCAGCAAACCCAGGCCGCGCGCATCAGCCAGTTGGAAGCCCAGTTGAAGGCGGAGCGCGAGAGCCTCGGCGAAAAAATGGCCCTGCTCGAGCACGCCAAGCAGGCGCTGGCCAACCAATTCGAGGCCCTGGCCGCGGACATTCTGGAGAAGAAATCCAAAAGCTTCTCCGAAGGCAACCAGAAAGAAATCGGCACGCTCCTCACCCCACTGCGCGAGCAGATCAAGGAATTCCGCGACAAAGTGGAGCAGGCGCAGTCCGACTCCAAAACCGGCGTTACCAAGCTGGAAACGCTCATCGGGACCTTGGGCGGCATGAACCAGAAGCTCACCGAAGAGGCCCACAACCTGACCAAAGCCCTGCGCGGATCGTCGAAGGCCCAGGGCGACTGGGGCGAGCTGATCGTCAAGAACCTGCTGGAAAAGGCCGGTCTGCGCGAAGGCGAGCAGTTCCGGGTGCAGGAGACCTTCGATGCCGCCTCTGGCGAGGGCGACGGCGCGCAGAAGAAGTCGCGCCCCGACGTCATTGTGAACCTGCCCGGTTCGCGGCATTTGATCATTGACTCCAAGGTCTCACTCAACGCCTACGCCGACTCGGTGAATGCGGAGACGGAAGAAGAACGCAAGGCAGCCGGAAGGCGGCATCTGGCTGCGGTTCGGAGTCACGTGGACGAGTTGGCGACTCGCCGCTATCACAAGCTGGCCGCGCTCGACACGCCGGATTTTGTGGTGATGTTTGTCCCCATCGAGCCGGCCTTCCTGACCGCGCTCCATGAGGACGAGGGCCTGTGGCGCTACGCCTACGAAAAGGAAGTGCTGCTGGTGGGCCCAACCACCCTGCTCTTTGTCATTCGCATTGTCGACAACCTATGGCAGCAGGAGTTGCAGGCCCGCAGCGTGCAAGACGTGATGACCCGTGGCGCAGAACTGTATGACAAGTTCGTGGGCTTTGTCGCGGACCTCGAAGCCGTAGGCAAGGGGCTACGCGGTGCGGACCTGAGCTATAGCAACGCCATGAAGAAGCTGAGCGAAGGCCGTGGCAACCTCATCCGCCAAGTGGAAATGCTGAAGGGCCTCGGCGTGCGCACCGGCAAGCAACTGCCGCGCAACCTTCTCGACACCGCTGGAGTCGAAGAGGAGAGCCTGGCGATCGCCGCCGTGGCTGAGGTGGAAGAACAATAGTCCGCCGGGTGACCCCAGTCTAGTGCAGCATTTCATCAAGCCGAGGGTGCCCCCGGTCCCTCGCTTTTGGGGACCGGGGAGCTGCTTGACAGTGCAGGAGTAGAAGAGGAGAGCCTGGCGATCGCCGCCGTGGCTGAGGTGGAAGAACAATGAACAACTGGCGGGTGACCCCAGTCTCATGCAGGATTTCATCAAGTCGAGGGTGCCCCCGGTCCCTCGCTTTTGGGGACCGGGGAGGGAGAGTCGAGCTGTCGGCAGCGCATCCACTCGGGCAGTTGCGAACCTCTCTTGCGGGCTATCCACTCCGATTCAATCTCCACGGTTTGGCGCACACCCGTTTGATAATGACGATAGCTTGACCACCGCCAATCCTCCGGCTTCTCGACCAACCCTCGGTGGACCGGGTTGCGATGAATGTAGCGCAGTTTCTCCACGAACTTGGCGTGTGAGGAGACGTTGAAATCATAGTAGTGAGCCTGCCAAAAGGGCCTTTCCTGGCTCCGCATGGATACGGACAACTTGAGGGCCTGAACAGCCCTCGATAAAAGCCCGCGCGCTGGCTCATTGACCAGCAGATGCACGTGCTCCGGCATCACCACGTAACCAGCGACTGCAAAGAAGTAGCGCAGGCGAACGCGTTCTAACGCGTTTTCAAAAAGCTCCATGGCCCCAGCCGCCGACAGGTAAGGACGCCGACGATAACAACTGAAGGTGAGGAAGTGAAATTCCCCCGTCTGCTGATATCGGATGCGCTCGCTTTTCATGCGAAACGAGAATATCCCAATTGTGAAACCGTCGGAAGTGAAATATGGGCTTCCCCTCCCCGGTCCCCAAAAGCGAGGGACCGGGGGCACCCTCGGCATGGTTTAGAAGTCCCCCAATGGCACTAGGGACCGGGGCCACCCGCCGGGCGGCCGGGTCCTACTCGTTTGAAAACGCCCGGGTGATCCGACGGATAATCGCACCGACCGCGAATACGGCAGTGGAATAAGCTAATGCATTTGTCAGAAAGAATGCAGATCCACCTGCCCATCCGGGCGCGAATAGCTCGCCTACGATGAATCCGGGGAACAATGCGAATATGAAAAAGGGCTTAGGTATCATCGGGAGATCTCGATATGGGAACAATCGGCTTATCTGTGAGGAGAGGACGGACAACGTCGCAGTCAAACAGACTCCGACGATTGCGCAGATTACTAGTCTTCGTTTCATCTCTCTCCTATCGCCATATGCTCAAGGCTCGATTCAAGGGTATAACTCTCATGACGATCATGGAACGCGACCTCCACTCAGTTCCTAGGTTCCGAGAGTATTGTCGGCAATCCGGATACAACCTGGAATTGCGAAGGCAAGACCCCTGAAGGATGTCTTTTGGCTAACCGGCATTCACACAACCAGTGCTAACTGGTCAGCTCCGCCAACGCATCCCGAATCCGCTTCCAAGTCGTCCCCAAGTCTTCGGGCAGCACCCTTGTCTCGCCCACCACGGTCATGAAATTGGTATCGCCCAGCCAGCGAGGCATGGCGTGCAGATGAAGGTGGTCCCGGACTCCTGCCCCACCGGCCTGCCCCAGGTTCAATCCAAAATTCAACCCCTGCGGCCGATAGACCTTTTCCAACGCCCTCTCGGTGAGTTGCGCCAGGTCCATCAGTTCATGTGCCACCTCGGTGGTCAGCTTCGCCAACCGGTCCAGATGGGCATAGGGCATCACCATTACATGGCCCGAGGTATAGGGGTAGGCGTTCAGGCAAACGAAGCAGTGCTTGCCGCGATAGATCAATCCACCCGCTGCCTCCGCTTCATCCTTGTCCATGCCGCCCGCGATCGCGAAGTCGACCGCCGCCAGCAGGTTGCAAAAGACGCACCCAAGATCCCCTAACCAAGCCGACAGCGAGTCGGGGACGCCGGGGCGCGTCGCAGTATCCGCGGATGTCACGTAAGCATAGCGCCAGGGCGTCCAAAGCAAATCCATAGAAGGTTTCCGTCTGCATCAGTATAGACACCCGCCCGACCTACGGCGCGGCCCGCGCCTTCGCCTGCCCAGTGCTGGAAAGAAGTGCAGGTCCGAGAGAAAAGGGAAGGGGATCCCCGGACCGCAATTCGTGGATCTGCATCAACCTTGGTGCAAAGCTTTTTTCTCGCAGGAGCCCCTCGCAAAAGTTTGACCGATCGAGGAACGGGGTCGCATCTTCCTAAGTCCATTGCATGAGAGTTCTTGATGCTCTTTCCTCCTCGTAAAGGGTTTCGCAATGCGGCAGATGCAGGCGATTGCATTGACTTGATACAGTCCAAGTTGCTACACTCATGAGCGTGGCTTACTGCGCGGATTCCAGCAGCGGGCTGCGGCCGCCCTCCAGCAAATCAAATGCCTGCCGGGTGTTTCCCAAGGAGAACAGTCGAATTTGTGTCAGCGCATTTGGCTGGACGGACTGTCTTTGCGAGAACCCCTCGGATACAGGTAAGACGCGCCAGTAGGGAATTGGCCACTGGTCCCCACGTTGGCAGCTTCCGCAGCGCAAGGGCATATCCCAGCGACAGGTAATAGGTGTCGCGGGAGCACGGAATCCCGGAGTTGGCAGTAATGGCAGACGTCCTCAATCCCGAACCCGAGAGCATAACCCTGAACACCGAATTGGAAATCCCAACCCTTGAGCCTGCGACGGAGCTTGCACAGCCGTCGTCCGAATCCACGTCCACACCCGAGACCGCAGTTGTAGTCGATTCACCCGCGATGGACGCCGATGCCCCAACCGTGCCTGAAGTCCAGGCCGTACCCGTGGCGGTAGCTACGGCAGTGGCTGCGCCCGCGCAAGAAATCGTCGCCGAAGTTGTCGCGCAGCCCGTTGTTGAAGTTGCGCAGCCTGTCGTTGAAGCTCCGGCAGCCCCTTCCGCCGAGCAGTCCGCCGCTGACGAAGCGAAGGACGAAGCGGAAGCGCTGGCCGAGCACGGTTTTGACTCCATGGAAGACTTCTCCGCCGCTCTCGCCGCCTTTGAGCGCGAGCAGGCCGCAGAAGCCGCCACCGTCGAAGCCTATGGCGACAAGGTCGTCTCCGGCACCGTGATCAAGCAGACGGAAAAGCACTTGGTGATCGACGTTGCGGGCCTGAAGTCCGAAGGTCTCGTACCGTTGGATCAGGTTCTGGATCACACCGGCGCTGTGAAGTTCGTTGCCGGCGATGTGATCGACGTGGTGATCGAGCGCGAGGAGCCAGAGGGTGGCTACCTGGTGAGCTACGAGAAGGCACAACGCCTTCGCGTATGGGATGTGATCGAAAAGGCAGCCACGGATAAGACCCCGGTGATCGGCACAGTTGTCAGCCGCGTCAAGGGCGGTCTCACTGTGGATATCGGCCTCAAGGCATTCTTGCCCGGTTCGCAACTGGAGATTCGTCCGGTGCGCAACCTCGACGGCTACTTGGGACAGCAGATCGAAGTTCGGGTCATCAAGCTGAACAAGAAGCGCGGCAATGTTGTCGTCAGCCGTAAGGAAATTCTGGAAGAAGAGCAGAACGCCAAGCGTTCCACCACGCTCGACCAGTTGGGTGAAGGCGCAGTTCTTACCGGCACCGTCAAGAACCTGACCGATTACGGCGCGTTTGTGGACCTGGGCGGCATCGACGGTCTTCTCCACATCACCGACATGAGCTGGGGCCGCCTCACTCACCCCCGCGATCTGGTCAATGTCGGCGACGAGATTCAGGTCAAGGTTCTCAAGTTCGACAAGGATAAACAGCGCGTCTCGTTGGGCTTCAAGCAGTTGACGCCCGATCCGTGGCTGGACGCTTCCGAGCGTTATCCCGTCGGCGCACATGTTCATGGCCGCGTTCTTTCGGTCACCGACTACGGTGCGTTCGTCGAGCTCGAGCAGGGCATCGAGGGTCTGGTTCACCTCTCCGAGATGACCTGGTCCAAACGCCTCAAGCACCCCTCCAAGCTGGTCAAGCCAAGCGATGAAGTCGAGACAGTGGTGTTGAGCGTCAACCCCTCCGATCGCCGCATCTCCCTGGGCATGAAGCAGCTGATGGACAATCCGTGGGAGAACCTCACCGAGCGTTATCCTTCCGGAACCGTGGTCGAAGGTCGCGTTCGCAACCTCACCGACTTCGGCGCCTTCATCGAGATCGAAGACGGCATCGACGGCTTGGTGCACGTTTCGAACCTGAGCTGGACCAAGCGCGTGAAGCACCCCTCGGAGATCGTCAAGAAGGGTGAAAAGGTCAAGGCAGTTGTTCTCGGTGTTGAGCCGCAGAATCGCCGCCTCAGCCTGGGCATCAAGCAGCTGCAGCCTGATGTTTGGGAAAGCTTCTTTGCCGCGCATCGTGTAGGCGATGTAGTTCACGGCAAGGTTCTTCGCACCGCGCAGTTCGGCGCGTTTGTCGAGATCGCGGAGGGCGTGGAAGGTCTTTGCCACATCTCCGAGGCCGGCGACGACGGCGGCGCATCCAAGCTCGAGACGGGCATGGAGCACGAGTTCAAGATCATCAAGATCAACGTGGAAGAGAAGAAGGTTGGTCTCAGCCTGCGTGCCATTGGCCAGGAAGCCAGCCGTGCACAGGTCGAGAACTACAAGGCGGATGCCCACAAGCACCCCGTCTCCAGCTCCACCACGACTCTGGGCGATCTCATCAACTGGCGCAAGAGCGGCAACTAGTCCGATTCTTCAACGCTGCAAGCCAAACGGCCACCCGCAAGGGTGGCCGTTTGATTCAGGAGCAAGAGACCTGTTGCGAAGAGCGCATTGGGGGCTGGCGCAATCCCAGAACATCCACTCTGCATGGGCGTTTTCGTGAACCGGTCACGTAGCGGGTGCTGTGGGCTCGAAATCGAAGCCCCAGGGACACCCGGCGTGACGGTCGTCACTAGAGATTCTCGCGTTTCGGAATATATCCTCCAGAATCAGTAAAATTGATTATGGAACGTCAGACAGGAGAGTGGCGCCGATTCGATTGCCATTTTATTGCATTTCGTGAGAAGTATGGTGTAGAAATGCGATACACGATGTTTGGACGTATTTGCATCTAAACAGATGTGTGGACCCTCAAACGATCAGCGGGATCTGTACGGTTTGGGTTGTGGCGCGTCTTGGTCGGTTGGCAGTGATACTGGAAATCAGAATTCTGCCGATATTGGACCTATCGAGGAACCACAAGTCGAGAACTTTTAACAAAGCTAGGCTTGGGAATCAGAATCAGACTTGTCCACCGCAGTTAAATAGCTGCGTTCGGCAGTGAAATTGCTTTGCAAGGTTCTTGGCAGGAAGGGAGGGGCAAATGGAAATGGTTGAGATTGTCAGCCCGACGCTGGAGGAGTATTTGGTGCGAGTGCGCCAACTTTCGGGAATATACCGGGGCGATCCAGATAGTTGGTTTCAACTCACAATCGACGATATCCCCGAAACGGATGATCGAGATGAGTTTAGTTTTATCAGAATGGCACTTTGGGACAAGCTCTTGGAGAATGAATTCTTCCCAAAGGACAAGTCCCGATCTCAATTGAATCTTTTCAACGATTGTGACGAGACAGAACCCGGAGCTATTCCGGGTTCTGTTTTTTGCCTCTTCAGCAGAATCTGTGGGCGGATTCTGGCTCCGGTAGTCGTCCGAGTGTGTGATAGAGGGCCATTTCCATCGCTTTGAAGGTGCGAAAGCCGTAGGATCGTCTGGTTATCACTCGAATTT
>Ga0302320_10000468_pt1 | contig 96345 bp, 72 predicted proteins | sample Bog_T0_3_FD_202130 | JGI IMG/M metagenome (GOLD analysis project Ga0302320, IMG submission 202130) | Peat permafrost microbial communities from Stordalen Mire near Abisko, Sweden - Bog_T0_3 | ecosystem: Environmental > Terrestrial > Soil > Wetlands > Peat | place: Sweden: Abisko, Stordalen Mire... | reverse complement strand
GGATGGTGAGCCTCTTCGGCTTCGGAATGTCCCTTATGTAGGTGCGCAGCGTTGGTATGAGCCCGAGGTCATCCAGCATCGCGGGCCGCAGCTCGCGCGCGAACTGGTGCACGATCCCAACGGCCTTCTCCACCATCCTGCGCACGGGCCCGATCACACTCTTGATCCGGTGCGGGTTGGAGGCCGCAGCCTTTGCGAAGATCGCCAGCTGCACGTTGATGCCGAGCAGGATCTGGCTGACCTCATCGTGAAGCTCGCGGCTGATCTTCTTCCGCTGGTCCTCCTGCGCATTGAGCATCTCGTGGGTCATGAGGCGCAGCCTCGCCTGCAGGAGGTGCGCTTGCTGCAGAAGCGTTCGGAAGCGATCCTCGCTCTTCCTGAGCGCGGCCTCGCTCTCCTTGCGCAGGGCGACCTCCTTCTCGAGTTCGCGGTTTGCGGCCGCCAGGACCCCGATGTGCTTGTGCTCCTTCTCCGCCAGCCTGCGCGCCGAGATGTCGGAGACGACGATCCGGGAGAGCCTCGGCGAGCCGGTCGTGATCGGCGCGGATATGCCCGCGAGCTCCGCCCAGAGCGGGCCCCGGTTCTCCCTTTGCAGCTCCACCTCGCAGTAGTGCCTGCCGCTCCCGGCGAATATCCGGTCGATGAACTGCTGGAAGACGGGGCGATCGTTCTGGGTGACGAACAGCTGGAAGCGGCGGCCGGTCAGGCGGGACCGTTCCGCCCCGAGCAGGACGGCGCCGGCCATGTTCAGTTCCGCGATCAGGCCCTTCTCGTCCAGCGTAAAATAGCCCACGGGAGCGAAGTCGTAAAGGTCCGTGTACTTCTCCAGGGCCGCGCTTGCCGCCGCGTTGGCGTGGGACAGCTCCTCATTCTGCAGCTCCAGCTCGATCTGGTGAACCTGAAGCTCATGGAAGAGCCGCTGGGTGTCGTACATGACATTGGGCTCGCCCTCCTCGGCGGCCCTCTCCCCGAGCTGGCGTTCCGAACGCTGGCGCAGGCTCTTCGACCTGGACGGTGTCTTCTTCATCAATTGGGCAGCCTCTCCTTCCGTGTATGCCGCGGCCCGACAGGCGCCGGGGACGGTTTCGCGGAGGAATGCTCCAGGCGGTCGTGCCTCTCGCGGAGGTTGGCCTCCAGCTTCTTGGCGACGGTTATGTCCGCAAAGGTGATCACCACGCCGTCGATCCTGTTGTCCAGCGTGCGGTACGGCATGATCCGGGCCGTGAACCAGCGCCCGTCCTTCGTTGAAACCGCCTTCTCCGAAACGGCCAGGGTCCGAAGCACTTCCTGCGCATCCTGTTCCAACGCAGGATAGACCAGCTTGGATGCCAGGTCGGTGATCGGCCTGCCGACGTCGCCTGGTATGAGCTGGAAGATCGCCTTTGCCTGGAGCGTGAACCGTCGCACGCGCATGTCATTGTCCAGGAACACCGTCGCAATGTCGGTGCTGTTGAGCAGGTTCTTCATGTCATTGTTCGCCGAGGTGATCTCGTCGAGCTTCGACTGGAGCTCCGCGTTGACCGTCTGAAGCTCCTCGTTAAGGGACTGCATCTCCTCCTTCGATGTCGTCAGCTCCTCGTTGGTCGATTGCAGCTCCTCGTTGGTGGACTGGAGCTCCTCGTTCATCGCCCTCAACTCCTCCTGCGAGTTCTGCATCTCCTCGTGGTTTGCCTTGAGCTGTCCCCGGGCGTGACGGAGCTCCCATTCCAGATTCTTGCGCCTCGCGGTCAGCTCCGTGCGCACTCCAGTGCCTTCTTTCCCGGGAATTCCGGGCTGGGAAAGGGCTTCGCTGAACACGACGAGGACCATCCCCGCAAGCTCCTTGGGCTCCAGAACCGCCTCCACAAGGATGTCCACCGCGTGCGCGTCGTGACCCACACCGGACTTGACGGCACGAACGGTGACAGATCCCTTCGTCCGGACCACCTTCTGCAGCGCGCTTGTGAGGTCGTACCTAAGCCCCTCGCGGGCCATCGCGATGATGTTCCAGTTGGCCTTGCCTGCCGCCGGTTCCAGGTACTTCCCGGTGCGGCCGCTCACGTAGACGATGTCCCCCTGCTCGTTGACAAGCACCGCGGGAGGGGCGTACCGCGCTTTGAGCATCTGATCCGCCAGCGACTGGAAGCTTTCGGCCGGCCGATACGATTCGGCGGGTTCCTTAGGGCGATAGCCCGAGGCCGGCGTGAAGACCGCGGGGAAGTCCGGCGGGTCGCCCGGCACGCCGGACTCACACCGCCGGAAGATCCGCTCCTTTGCCGCAACCGCCGTGAACAGCTTCGTGAAGCTGCCGATGCTCTCGGAGCTCCCGAGAAACAGCACCCCGCCGGGATTGAGGATGTAATGGAAGAGCGGAATCAGGCGCTTCTGCAGCTCCGGCCCCAGGTAAATAAGCAGGTTTCGGCAGCAGAAGATGTCCAGCTTGTTGAACGGCGGGTCCATGATCAGGTTCTGCGGCGCGAAGACCACCATGGCCCGGATCTCCTTGTTCACCCTGTAGCCGTTGTCCTCCTTCACGAAGAACCGGCTGAGGCGCGCCGGCGAGATGTCTGCGGCGATGTTCGGCGGATAGAGGCCCTGGCGGGCCTTGTCGATCGCGTCGCGGTCGATGTCCGTGGCATAGATCTGCAGGGACAGGTTCCTCCTGGACTTGGACCTTTCCAGCGACTCCTTGAAAAGCATCGCGAGGGAATACGCCTCCTCACCCGTCGAGCAGCCTGCGATCCATGCGCGCAGCCCGGAACCCGCCGGCCGGCGGGCGAAGAGCGCCGGGAGCGCCTTCCTCTGAAGCTGATTCCAGGCGAGGCCGTCGCGGAAGAAGCTCGTCACCCCGATCAGCAGCTCCTTGAAGAGGATCCCCAGCTCCTGGGGATTCTCCTGCAGGAACCGGACGTAGGTGGATATCTTGTCGATCTGGTGGATGCCCATCCGGCGCTCCACCCGCCGATACAGCGTGTTCCTGCGATAAAGTGAGAAGTCGTGGCCGGTGTTCGAGCGCAGCAGGATGATCACCTTGTCGAGCGCGCTCACCGTCTTCTCTTCCATCGGGGCCTCAAATGCTCCCATCCGGGGCACGCGCCGCAGGTAGTCGACGAGCTTGATGGAAAGCTCCTCGGCGGGCGCAACGAAATCCGCGAGGCCGGCCCCGATCGCGCTGCTCGGCATGGCGTCAAACTTGGCCGAGGCCGGCTCCTGGACCATCACGACGCCCCCGCTCTCCTTGATGGCCTTCAGCCCGAGCGTCCCGTCGCTTCCCATGCCCGAGAGGATCACCCCGACTCCGAACTCGCGCTGATCCTCGGCGAGGGAGCGGAAGAAGAAGTCGATCGGCAGCCGCAGGCCACGGGGGGCCACGGGATCAAGCAGGTGCAGCTTCCCGTGGAGGATCGACATGTCCTTGTTCGGGGGAATCACGTACACGCATCCGGGCCGGACGATCACGCCGTCCTTCACCTGCACCACCTTCATGGTGGTGGTCCGCTGCAGCAGCTCGGGCATCATCCCCTTGAGCGTGGGGTCCAGGTGCTGGATGATGACGAACGCCAGCCTGCTGTCTGCCTGCACGTTGCCGAGAAACTGCGCCAGCGCCTCCAGTCCCCCGGCGGAGGCGCCCACACCGACGATGGCAAACGGGTGGCGCGCCATTGGCCGGGAAGGGGGCCGGTCCGACGCCTTCCTGAGCGGCCGGCGTCTTGCTTGGCTCGGTTTGGCTCGGTTCTTCATGGTTTGTTGTCCCAGGCGCCACTGTCTATCCGCACCGGGTCCGAGACAGGATAGCTTCGGAAGCAACGGACTGTCGAGCAAGACGCGGCGAAACGGCCCCCTATGGGGTGTTCACCCCATGGCGTCGCGGCGCGTTTCACCGGACTCGGCCCCAGAGCGCCCGATACGGGCCGATCCATTCTTCCAGGCTTGCGCCACGCGAGCCAAGCTCGGCCCGGATGCGCGCCTGAAGGTCCGGCTCGGCCGCCGCCAGCGGCTCCCAGAGAAGGAGCGCCAGCGAATGGAGTATCCGCTGGCGCGGATGCCTCCAGGGCCTCGGCTTCGCCCTCACGCGCAAGCCGTCGGCCCGCAGGTTGAGCAGGATGTTGAGGAGCCGCGAGGTGCCGGGGCACTTGTCACACGCGTCCTCCGCGTAGGCGCGCGCCGAGGGGAAGGTGCGGCCCAGGCGCCTCGCCTCCAGCCACAGCCAGCATTTCAGGGCGAATGCGGTGACGTCCGCGTGGCTGGCGGCCAATGACTCGCGCGGGACCTCGCCGGACCCGGGATGAAGCTTGAACTCCACGCCGGCGGCGTGGTGCCTGAGCGCCGCGTCGAACCACGCCGAGCGCTTGCCCTGCGCCAGGTCCCCGAGGAGGCGGTGGCGCTCCCTGCAGCTCCAGTGGTAGCTTCCGTGCGCGGTCAGGAGGGCGTCGCCGCACGCGAGCTGCGCCTTCGCGACATTGCGCCTGACGAAGTCTGCGGCGCCCGGCGTGAAGGTCTCCTGCTCGAGCTGGGCGCGGGCGAGAAGGAGGCCGGTGCACCGGTTCATGAGGAGGCGCGTCGCCTCCTCCTCGGGGATGCCCTCCGGGCCGGGTTGGGGTTCGGAGAAGGGCGACCGGCCGGCCGGGTCGCGGCTCCACAGGAGCCGGTGGCCGGCGGCGAGATCGTAGGAGAACATGCTGAGCGGCTGAGCCGCGAGCTCCGCGAGCGACGTTACCTTGAGCTCGATCTCCGCATCCGTGAGGTGCGTCAGGATCTCGCCCAGGACGGCCAGGCGACGGTGATAGAGGAACTCATTGATGTGGCGGTTGCCCCTGATGGCGACGTAGAGCTCGAGGTCGTTGTAGGGGCGGTCGCCGGCCCCGCCCCGAAGGACGCCGCCCTCCCCGCGGCCGTAGCCGCCGCCGAGAATCACAGCCTGGAGCTTTCGCGCGGGGATGAGCCCGCGGACCCCGCTCACGATGCGGGCGCACGCGCGCCCGAGATGGCGCTCGAGCGCGTCGTCGCCGTCAAGCGTGAACCTTCGGCGAAGGGCGACCGGGGCGCCGGCCAAGGGCGGCGCCTGCGGGGCGGCCGCATTTGCATTCGCGTGGGTCATAGTGTGCAATCGACGCGGTGCATCCGCCAGCCGGCGCGGAATCCATGCAGGCGCCCGAGGCGCTGCTGCCAGCGGACGGCGAGCGCGGGCCCGAGCTCGCGCAGGCGGCCCGTCCGCCGGCAGTAGAGGAGATCGCCGCACGCGTCCCGCAGCCAGCCGAGCAGGAGCGTCCGCCGCGCGTTGAAATGCCCCGCGGGGCCGGGCCACGAGGCGGCGAGCGCCCACGCCTCGCCGAAGCTGCGCTTGTAGGCCTGCCGGGGGGTGTAGTTGTGCGAGTGCATCACGACGGAGCCCGGGCAGTAGGCGACGCGGTAGCCCTCGGCGCGGCACCAGCGCGCGTAGTCGACGTCCTCGGAATACTGCAGGGTCTCGTGGAAGCCGCGCCGCGCCCAGGCGTCGCGCCTTAAGCCGCTGCTCACCATGCTGAAGAAGTCGTCCGAAAGGGCGGACTCGCCGGGGCCGTCGAAGCAGCGAGCGTAGTCGCGGGCGAAGGCGGCAGCGCAGCCCGGCCGCGGGACCTGGCAGCCGAACGCGGCCGCGACGCCCGGGTCGGCGAGCGCCGAGACGAGCGGCCCGAGCCAGCCGCGGCCCTGCGGGGTGGCGTCGGCGTTCAGGAAGATGACGCGGTCGCTAGAGGCGAGCTCCATGCCGCGGTTCAGGACCCGTCCCGGGCGGTACTCATGCGGCAGCATCTGCTCAAAATGCGCGGGCCCGGCCTGGCGGATCATGTCCACGGACCCGTCGGAGGAACCCGAGTCGAACGCGATCAGCTCCCAGTTGCGGTAGTCCTGGGCCTTAAGCGCGGCCAGCGTCGAACGGAGCGCCCAGCCCTCGTTGTAGGAACGAAGGACGATGCTGATGCGGGGCTCTTCCATGGCCCCAGTCTATCCCATCGCGCCGCGCGGCGGAAATGGGGTGGATACCGCCCATAATGGGGGTGCAGACCCGCTGGCCGCGGGGAGCGCCCATAGGTCAGAATGTTCATCCAATCGACCCAGCCGCATGACCATTCTTAAGAACGATTTGCCGATCGCGCTCTCGATCGGGATCATGACCTGGAACGAGGAGAGGTCCATCGGGCCGATGCTCGCCTCGCTCTTCAAGCAGTCGGTCTTCGCGCAGCTGGCCGCGCGGGGCGAGGGCTCTGAGATCGTCTGCCTCGCCAACGGCTGCACGGACGGGACGGTGGAGGTCGCCGATGAGGCCATGGCGCGGTTGCTCGGCTGGCATCCCGCCCGGTCCGGGCTCAAGGCCCGGGTTGCGACAATCCCCGAGCCGGGGCGCAACAACGCCTGGAACTGGTTCGTCCACGAGTTCTCGGCCCGCGAGACGCGCTACATCTGCCTCATGGACGCCGACATCATCTTCGACAATCCCCGCACGCTGGAGCTCGTCCTCGGGGCGCTTGAGGAAAACCCGCATTCTCGGCGGCGCCTCGGACTGGCCGTGCAAGGCCATCGCCGACAGGGCGCGCCCCTCCGCCCGCGAGCGGCTGTCTCTCGCGATGTCGGACATGACGGGGACGATAGAGGGACGCCTGAACGGGATGCTGTACTGCCTGCATGCGGGGATCGCGCGCAACTTCTACCTGCCTCGCGACCTTGGCGCCACGGACGACGGCTTCTTCAAGGCGGCGATCTGCACCGACTTCTTCTGCGCCCCGAGCGACCCCACCCGGGTGGTCTCGGTGCTTGGGGCGACGCATCTCTACGAGCCCTACCTGTCCCTGCGCGACGTGCTGAACAACCAAAAGCGCCAGATGATCGGCCAGACAACCGTCCACGTGCTCGTAGGGTACCTGATGACGCTGGCCGAGTCGGACCGGGCCAGCCTCGGCGCGACGCTGCGCGGCAACGAGCTGCGCGACCCGGACTGGTTCAAGAAGCTCATCGACGCCCACGTGGCCCCGCCCCGGAGGTTCTGGCGGCTGTTCCCGAGGATCCTCGGCTTCCGTTGGCAGCGCCTCGGCCGGATGCGCGGCATCCGCCGGCTGAACCACTTCCCGGCGGCCGCGGCCGGGTTTGCGATCACGCTGGTCGCGTGCTGGCAGGCCCTGCGGCTCCTTCGCTGCGGAATCACGAACTTCTGGCCGAAGACGGTGCGGCAGGCGATTCTGCCCGCGGCGGATCTCGGGTCAGGATGAAGGGGACACGGGCCAACGGATGAAGAACACCGTCCCACATGCCGAAGGGCGCCGCGCCCTGGACCTATGAGCCCCGCACACATGGTGGCCGCCGTGCTCATCGCGCCCCTCGGCGTCGCCGCCGTGCTGGCGGCGAGCTGGTCCCGGGTCGCCCGCGACGTCTTCTTCTTTGCGATGGTGAGCCTCGCCGTGCTCTCGGAGAAGATGGACGTGAACTTCTTCAGCGAGGCGTGGTACCGGGGCACGACGCGCGGGATTCAGGTCACGTTCATTGTCATCATCGCGTTCGGCCTGCTTGTCGGCTGCTGGGTCGGGCGCCGCGGGCCGGACCGGCGCCTGTTCTGGCCCGGCAGCCTGGGGCTGATCCTGCTCTATTTCTGCTACGCCGGCGTCTCGGTCGCCATGTCGGAGCCGAAGCTGTTCGGGGCGTTCGAGCTCTCGAAGATCCTCGCCAGCATCGTGGTCTTTCTCGCGGCGGCGTTCTACGTGCGGTCGAAGCGCGAGTGGACGATCCTGATCGTGGCGCTGGGCTGCGCGGTCGCCTTCGAGAGCGTCTGGGCGATAAAGCAGCATTTCATCACCGGCCTGGACCGCTCGGAGGGCTCGCTTGACCACGCGAACAGCCTGTCGATGTACCTCTGCCTGGCGGCGCCTCCGCTCGTCGCGGTCGCCACCTCGGGCTGGTCGCGCCGACTGAGGCTCTTCTGCGGGCTGTGCGGGCTGCTCGCGGCGGTCGGGCTGCTGCTGACCTATTCGCGCGCGGGCATCCCGGTCTTCGCCGCGGTGGCCGCGGGCACGATGCTCGCCTGCGCGTCGTGGAGGCTCGGCCCGGCCCAGATTGCCTTTCGCTCCCTCATCGTGCTCGCGGTCGCCGCGATGGTGGCGGCCGGCTGGGGCCAGATGGAGCGGCGCTACAACGAGGCAAGCCTCGAGGAGGAATACCTGGACACGACGGTCGACGGCCGGGGCGTCTACCTGCGCCTCTCCGTGGCGATTGCAAGGGATCACTTCTTTGGTGTCGGCCTGAACAACTGGTCCTACCGGGTGAGCCGCACGTACGGGCCGCGCCTCGGATACCGGTTCGACGACTACGACAACCTGATCTCGGTCTACGGAGCGTCGAACGACAAGGCCTTCGGCAACTCCTACCTCGCGGCGCCGGCCCACAACCTCGCGGCGCTGACGCTGGGCGAGCTCGGGGTGCCCGGGCTCTTCATCTTCGGGCTGCTGTGGCTTCGCTGGCTGACGATGGGGCTGCCCTTCCTGCTCCTGCCGCGGCGCGAGCCGATGCGCGTGATGGGCGTAGGGATCCTCTTCAGCATCTGCGGAATCTTCGGCCAGAGCCTGACCGAGTGGATCTACCGGCAGACGCCGATCCTGTTCACGTTCTACATCCTGCTGGGCGCCCTGGCCAGCCTGGCCCACGCGCGGCGCGAGGCGAGGCTCGAGAGGCGGTTGGCCGGGGCCGTGCCGATCGAGGAGCCCGCGAATGGTGCGGTTGCCGAGGGGGCCTAGCCCATGCGCGTTGCCCACCTGCTCCGCAAGTACAACCCGTCCGAATGGGGCGGCACAGAGTCGGCCGTGCTCCGGCTGACAACGGACCTCGCGAAGCACGGCGTCGACTCGGTCATCTACGCGCCGGAGCTCCAGGCGGACACGGGCTCCGCGGATCCCTTCGGGCTGACCGACTGCGCGGTGCGGCGCTTCCGGGCGCACGTGCCGGTCTGGGGCGTCTCCGCCGAGCGCAAGAGGCGGATGATCGCGGTCGGCGGCAACCTCATCTCCTTCGACCTGATGGGCTCCCTGTGGGGCGACGCCAATGTGGACGTGGTCCACACCCACGCGCAGGGAAGGCTGGGCGCCATCGCGCGCGTCGTGGCGCGCGGCCGAAGGCTCCCGTTCGTGATCAGCATCCACGGCGGCGTCTACGACATGCCGGCCGAGGTCCGCCAGGAGCTCCGCAATCCCGCCGCGGGCGGCTGGGACTGGGGCAAGCCTCTGGGATTCATCCTTGGGGCGCGGCGCCTCATGGACCAGGCCGACGCGATCATCACCTTCAATCCGCGGGAGGCCGCGCTGATCCAGGAGCGCCACCCGGGCCGGCGGGTCGTGACGGAGCCGCATGGGGTGCCGACCGAGCTCTTCTCCCGCGAGAGCAGGTCCGCCGCATTGGAGGCCTATCCGGAGCTCAAGGGCCGGACGGTGCTGCTCGTCCTGGGACGAATCGACCCGATCAAGAACCAGGATTGGCTGGTCGGCGAGACTGCGGAGCTCGCAAGGCGCCATCCCGGGGTCCTGATCGTGCTCGCCGGCGCCGTGACGCACCGCGAATATGGAGCCGCGCTCAAGGCGCGCATCGGCCGCGAGGGCCTTCAGGATGTCGTGAAGCTCGTCGGGGCCCTCCCGTTCGGGGATCCCCGCCTGATCGGGCTCCTGCAGGAGGCCCGGGCGGTGCTCGTGCCGTCGAAGATGGAGACCTTCGGGATCGTGATCGTCGAGGCATGGGCCGCGGGAACGCCGGTGGTCTCAAGCCGGACCTCGGGCGCAGCGGCGCTCGTGGAGGAGGGCGTCAACGGACTGGTCTTCGACTTGGATCGGCCGGCGACCTTCCACGCCGCCATGGACCGGGTCCTCGAGCGGCCGGAGCGGGCGGCGCAGTGGGGGGCGGCGGGCCGCGCCAAGGCGGTCGCCGAGTTCGACACGGCGATCTGCGCGGACCGCATGCGGCGCCTGTATGAGAACCTGATGGAGGAGAAGGATGCGCTACGTCATTCTTAGGGACGACGATACCAACGCGCTGACGCCGCCCGCGTGCCTCGAGCGCATCTACCGCCCGTTCCTCGGCCGGGGGATGCCCGTCAATCTCGCCGTGATCCCCGAGGTGCGCACCGACGTCCGGACCCCGGACGGCAGGCTCGAGGAGTATCTGACGGTCGAGGGATCGCCCGACCCGCGCCTCGCGCCGATCGGGCAGGGCCGCGCGCTCGTCGACTACCTGAAGGCCGAACCCGGCTACCACGTGGCGCAGCACGGCTGCCACCATGACCTCTTTGAGTTCGGCGTCTCCGGCCGGCCCGAACTCGCCTGCCGCCTCGAAAGGGGCGCGGAGGTCCTGCGCGAGGCGGGCTTCGCGCGGCCAGCGGCCTTTGTCGCGCCCTACGACCGTCTTTCGCGGGAGGCGTATATCGAGGTCGCCTCCCGCTTCGGCGTCATCTCGACGGGGTGGTTCGAGGCCCGGCGCCTGCCGCGGCGCTGGTGGGCGTCCTATGCGCTCAAGAAGCTCGGGAAGCGGCGCCACTGGCAAGCGGGCGGCAGATGCCTGCTCAGCCATCCGGGCTGCCTGCTCTCGTTCCACCGGCCCCGTGGCGGCATGCTGGAGTCGGTCCGTAAGGCCGTGGAGGGGGGCACGCTGACGGTCCTTGTCTCCCACTGGTGGGAGTTCTTTCGGGGGGGCGTGCCGGACGCGGCGTTGATCGGCGTCATGCACGAGGTGGCCGGCTGGCTTGCAAGCCGACCGGACATCCGCGTGGTCTCCTTTGGCGACGTGGCCAGCCGCCGGGTGCCGATCAATTAGCCGGCCTCTGCGCCGGGTGATTCATCTCCACCGCGCGCACGGCCTGGGCCGTCATGAGCTGATAGATGTGCGGAATCGCCGTTATCCCGGCCGGGACGTCGGAATAGTTCGTGAGCAGGCTCGCGTAGCTGTGGGGCGCGTCCGGGTGGTATCCGTGCATGGCGCGGATGGGGCGCTCGCCCATGTGGCTGGGAACGATGAGGACCCCCTCCTCGACCAGGAAGATCAGCTCGCCGAAATAGTGGTCGGGAAACAGGGCGCCGAGCTCGCTCAGCTCCGCGTCGGGCAGGATCCGGCCCTCGGTCACGCCCTTCAGGCACTCGGTGACCCTGGCGCGCGTCGTGGGGTCGAAGAACCAGAACCGTGCCATGGTCGAGTCATACACGACCGCGTAGTCCTTTCCCATCCGCAGCCCGAGCGCCTCGATGCGGCCCTTCAGGTCGAGAAGACGGTCGCAGTTCGCCATGCCGTGGTCGCTGAAGATCGTCAGCCGGACCTCCTTGTAGTGCGCGAGGGCGCAGGCCATGAGCTCGGCGAGCCACGGCTCGTAGGCGTTCAGCTTGGCCGGGACCTCCGGGGAGGTGTTGCCGACGTGGTGGAGGACCCCGTCCAGGTCGGGCCAGTACAGGAACCCGAAGTCGATCTGCTCCTTCCGGATGTCGGCCAGCAGGCTGTCGAGGTTCTGCCTCTCCCCGCGCTTGGGGTCGCTCACGTGCCAGGCGATGCCGCGCTCCTGCATGTAGTCAAAGATGTTGGGCCCGCGGTTCAGGCCGCCCGCCTGCAGGGGGTTCTTCTTCTCCGAGAAGTCAAAGAGCGAGATGTACTCGAAGGGTATGTTGTACAGGTCGAAGTACCCCCGGAACTTCAGGTGGACCTTGAGAAGGCGGGAGAGCCGGTGGCGGAAGATCCGCCTGCTTGTGAGGGCCCGCGGCAGCCAGCGCAGGTGGCGCAGGCCCCGGAAGGGCGAGTTCGCGGGGTCGTAGACGAAATAGCACCAGTTGCGGTGGTCCACCGGCCAGCGGCCCGAGAGGATGGACGGGATGCAGGCCGAGCTGTAGCCAAAGACCGACCTGAGCCGGCGGCGCTCGGGCGCGAGGGTTTCGGCGAACGGGTGGTCCTTGATGATCTCCCATCCGCAGGCGTCGACGAAAACGAAGAGGGGGAGAAAAGGTTTCATGGGGGAGGGGGGTTTCAGGCGGTCGTCGGGAAGAGGAAGGCGCCGCGGCGCAGGCGGACGCGCCGCCGGCCCGCGGGCACAATGCGCGCAACGCCGGCGCCCTCCTCGACAAGGATGAGGAACGCCTGGTCGTCGGACATGTCGGCATCGCCCCGGAAGCGGTTGAGTTCCGTCGCCAGCAGGTCCCGCACCTCGGTGGCGCTGCGGCCGGGGATCGCGTTGAGCCGCAGCCAGGTCTTGAGCCGCGTCTGGCCGTAGGTCTTTCCCGCCGGGTTTCGCCGGTCCGTGAGGCCGTCGGTATAGAGCAGCAGGGCTGCGGGCGTGCCCATGAGGGCGGTCATGTGGGGGTACTCGGTGTCCGGCATGACGCCGAGCGGCAGGCCCTTGATCTGCATGGTCGAAATGGAACGCCGCCCCTGCTGCACAAAGTGCAGGGGGCAGTGGCCCGCGCTCGCGGCCGTGAGCTTGCGGGTCTTCAGGTCGACGTGCACGATCTGCGCGGTGATGAACATGGAGACCGACGAGAGCTCCTTGTAGAGCAGGCGGTTCAGGCCGCCCATGAGCTGGGAAGGGTCGGAGCTTTGCGCCGCAAGGCCGAGCAGCAGGCCGCGCATCGTCGTGGCGAACAGCGCCGCCGGCACGCCCTTTCCCATCACGTCGGCGATCATGAGGAGGAGCGACTGGTCGTCCAGGGCGATGGCGTCGTAGAAGTCGCCCCCGACCTCGCGAGCGCTCTGCCAGCCGCCCGCCACGCTGAAGCCCGAGAGCTGGGGGAGGGTGCGCGGCAGGAGCAGCTGCTGGATCGTCTGCGCGATCTCGAGCTCGCGCGCGACCACCAGGTTTCGCACCTCGTCCTTCTGGCGCCTGAGGTTGAGGGTCTGGATCGCGAGGAATTCGGCGAAGGCGTGGATCACCTCGTCCTGGAGCCGCCCGAGGGGAAAGTCGCCGTTTCGCCGGCCGACGGCGATCGTTCCGACGAGTGTGCCGCCAAAGTGGAGCGGGCAGACGAGCCCCGCGCCCCCGGGCCCCACGGTGCGCAGCGGCTCGTGCGGGTCCGAGCTTTCGCGGTTGTCGAATCTCGCGGCCTTGAGGCTTGCCGCCACGGAGGCCTCTATGCTGGCCGGTGTACCGCCGGCCTCCGGAAGGTCGATGACCTTTGAGGCAAGGTCGTGCTCGGAGGCCGCGGTCACGAGGAGCCTCCTGCCGTCGGCGGAGAGCGTGCGCAGGACGTACCAGTCCGCGGAGGTGAGATGGACCAAGTCGACGAGGAGCCGCTTCTCGAAGCTTGCCGAGACCTTGTCGATGCGCCCGAGCTCGGCGCAGCAGCGGAAGACCGAGGAAAGGGTCTCGGAGCGCAGCTTCAGCTCCTCCGCCATCCTCGCCATCTGGGCCGAGGACTCCGACAGCTGCTGGCTGTACTTCTCGACCGATTGCGGATTGAAGGGGTCCAGGGTGACGGCGGCGGGGGCCGGGACGGCCCTGCGCTTCTTGCGCATGACCAGGGTGTTTTCCTTCGTCCCGCGCAGGTAGCGGACCTCGTCCATCACCGACTGGATGAGGAAGAGCCCGCGGCCGCGGTCGGTCAGCGGCGACGGTGCGGCGATCTTCTCCGGCAGGTCAAAGCCGGCGGTGTGGTCGGTCACCCGCAGCTCGATCTGCGACGGGGTGAAGAGCGCCTCGGCGACGGGCCTCAGGTTCCGGGCGTAGCCCTCCGCATACTCGACGGCGTTGTTGCTGGCCTCCGAGATGCACAGCTCATAGGAGAAGAGCTCCTTCTCGGCCACGCCCTGCTCGGCGAGGAAGGTGCGGATCGCGACCGAGACCGCGCGGGCGCTGGCCAGGTCCGGGGCAAAGGCGAGCCTGAGCGTCGCGGGCCGGGCCGGCTCGAGCAGGGGAGCGGCCATGGCTTTAGCGCCTGACGATCTCGAAGAGCTGCTGCATCTGGGTCAGCTCCAGCAGCTGCTCGATTTCCGGGACGGGGTTCAGGAGGCGCAGGATCACCCCGGGGCGCTGCGCGGTGGCCCGGTAGAGGGCGAAGAGCGCCCCGAGCCCGCTGCTGTCCATGAAGCGCGTCTTCGACAGGTTAATCTCGATCAGGCCGGGCGACGCGCCGAGGGCGGCCTGGACCTCGTCGCGGAAGGAGGCAGAGTTCTGGGCGGTAAGCTCGGGGATGTCGGAGATGCTCAGGCACTCTCCCTGGTTTTCGATTTTCATAGGACTTTGTCCGGTCGCAGGCCGGAAAGCTTCAGGTGCTGCGTGCGGTCAAGGGTTGCGCCGAGCGCGGCAATCAGCGTGCCCTGCGCCTCGGGGGTGCCGAGCGTCCCGAGCGCCCGGCCATAGCGGTCCGTGGTGGCCGCCAGACGGGGCTTGGCGAGGGAGCAGAGCAAGAAGGGGTCGGGTACGCGAAGCGTGGAGTCGGTCCTCCAGTCGATGAGCGTGCTTCCCCAGGCGAGCGAGTTTGCCACCGAGGTCATCGGGCCCACGGACGTGTCGGGTCCCACCCAGCTCTGGGTGACGCGGGCCCTGGCGCCGACGACGGAGCGGTCCTCGAGAATGGCGCCCCCTCCGACGGTGGCGCCTACCTCCACGACCGCCTGGTCGCCCACCCAGCACGGGGCGATCAGCTCCGCGGAGGGGGAGACCCGGGCGCGGCTGCCGACCCAGACACCGGGCCGCACCTCTTTTATCCGGACGCGGGCCGGCGTGAGGGCCATGGGCATCCAGGCCGCAAGGGCTGCGAACCAGCTTGCATAACTCTCAAAGAGCGGCAGCTGGGGGCAGCTGGGGAGGTGGGACAGAAGGACAATGTCGTAGGGAGCGGGGAGCCATCCCGGCTCCCCCTGCGGGCGGTGCCTTTCGGCGGCCTCTTCGAGAGTGGGTTCAAAGTTCGATTCAATCACGCTGACGCTCACGCCCCACCGGGCCCCGTCGCCGACGGCTGCGAGCACCCGGTCGCCGCCGCCTGCGGCGAGGACCCGAATATGGCGGGCGCCCATGTCCGCCAGGTGCTCGATCCAATGGCCCGCGACGCAGCCGCCGAGGATGGGCGTCGTGGCGAGCGGCCCGGGCTCCCCCAGGTGCGGGACGGCCGGCCGGGACGCGGGGCAGATGAGAATCGCCTTCATCAGTAGGCACCCGAGCCGAAGACGACCGCCTTGGGGGTCCTTACCAGGATCCTGACGTCCTGGCGAAGGCTCTGGCTGTCGATGTAGGTGACGTCGAGTTTGACCTGGCCCGGGAAGTCGATCTCCGCCCTGCCGCTGATCTGCCAGATGCAGGTGATGCCCGGCTTGACCGAGAGGCGCCGGCGGTCGGCGAGCGTGTAGAGCGCGACCTCGCGCGGCACGGGCGGGCGCGGCCCGACGAGGGACATGTCCCCGATCAGGACGTTGTAGAACTGCGGCAGCTCGTCGAGGGAGAATCTCCGGAGGTGCCTGCCCACGGCGGTGACGCGCGGGTCGTCCTTGATCTTGAAGGTGACGCCTTCCCCGTGCTTGTTGGCCGCGAGCAGCCCGGCGAGAAGCTTCTCGGCGTCCGGGCGCATCGACCGGAACTTGTACATCTTGAATTCGCGGCCGTGGAGGCGAACGCGGGTCTGGGCGAAGATGACCGGGCCGCCGTCGAGGCGGATGAGCGCCGCGATCAGGAGCAGGAGCGGGCTCAGGATCAGGAGCGCGGCCAGGCTTCCGAGCACGTCCATCACTCTCCTCGCGACGTCGGCGGACCTCAGAGCGACCTTCCCCGCCAGGCGGCGAAGGGCGAACCGGGCGTTGAGGCGCAGAAGGCCGGTGCGGCTCTCAAAGGACGCGAACTGCCCGAGCAGTTCGGGGCGGACGCGCTGGGGCGGGACCGGCTTCATGAGAGGGCGGCCACGGCCTCGGCGGGCGCGCCGGTGCGGATAAACAGGCTCTCCAGGCCGCTGATGTACGCGTCGAAGCTGAACCGCTCGTCGGCCAAGTCGCGGCCCCGCTGGCCGAGGCGCCGGGCAAGCGCCTTGTCCTGCAGGAGCGTGTCGACCTTCGCCGCGAACGCGTCGCGGTCCTTCCACGGCACGAGGAATCCGCAGACCCCGTCGACGAGCCATTCGCGGATCGCGCCCGCGTCGAAGGCAACGACGGGCAGGCCGCACCGCATGGCCTCCAGCCCGGCGGCGCCGAAGGGCTCGGGCCAGAGCGAGCTCATCACGGCGAGAGAGGCGTCGCGGTAGTACTCCGCGACCTTTGCCTGCGGCACGAAGCCCGCGAACTGAAGGCGGTCGTCAAGGCCGAGCCGCGTGCACAGGCGCTCGCAATCGGCCCTCAGGTTGCCGTCGCCGAGGATGATGCACTCAAAGGGGGACTTGACGCGGGCGAGCGACTCCAGGAGCACGTCGACGCCCTTGCCCCGGATGATCTGCCCCGAGTAGACGATCAGGTTGCGCCTGCTGAACGAGGGGGCCTCCACGAACTGGATCGGCCGGGGGACGGAGGCGTGGATCTCGATCCTGCCGGAGTCGAACCCGTTGCGCAGCAGCTCCTCCCTCATGTAGTCGGAGGCCACGACCATGCGGTGGAACCTCTTGTTGACGGCGATCTCCCGGCGCTTCGCGAAGTAGCTGACCCAGCGCAGCGCAAACCCGCCCTTCCTTCCCCGGGCTACGTTCGCCCCGCACGGGAAAACGCAGTAGAGCGAGGCGGCCCGCTTGCATATCCGGCGGGTGAGGACGTGGTACTTGTAGCTTCGCATGCAGTACAGGTCGTGGTCATGGACCATGCGGATGACAGGTGTCCCGCAGTCCGCCAGCAAGGCCAGCACGTCCGGGTTGGAAAACTTGTTCAGGTAGATGACGTCGGGCTCGAACTGCGCCAGCGCCAGCCCTATGCCGCGGGTGCCGGCGGACTCATCAAGCGCGATCCGGTACGGGAACGCCTCGCGCCACTCGGGCTCGTCGCGGCCATGGCGGCCGCCGTGCGCGAGGCCGAGCGTGTGCCCCCGCTTCCGGAGGGCCTGGGCCGTCGCCAGGATGTTCACCTCCGCGCCGCCCAGGGCCCCGATCCTTTCATGTACGTATAGCAGTCGCATAGTCTGGTGAAGATAGTGGAGTGGTGGAGGGACAGAACGTGCCCGAACTACCTAGACCCTCGTCCATGGGCGCCTGGAGCGGGGGTGAACACCCCAGAAATGCGCGGCAAATGCCCGCCTTCGGGGCGGAACAGGCAGGTCCCGCGGGATACTAAGCACTCCCGACCCGATGCATCCATGCTTCCCGATGGCTGAACCTGCCCAGAGCCTTCCGATTACGTACCAACTGGCTCTGCGGGAGCATGTTGCGCGGCCTAGCAGGTCCACCCTCCGCCTGGCGTCCGCGCTCGGCACTGCCGCGAGGGACGGGGGGCTTGGGATTTCCGGCCTGATAGGCCTCCACCACCAGGCGCTCGCCGAGGGTGCGGCGGCGGACGGCCATCCTTTGGTTGCGGCCCGCTTTGCGCCGGCGCTCGACGCCTTTCTCATGGAGGCCCTGTTGCCGTTTGGCGTGGCCGAATGCGGCCCGGGCGGCATGCGCGAGACGCGGCTCCGGGCGCAGGTCGACTGCAAGGAGGCGCTCGCCCTGCGAAACGCCGAGCTCGAGGGCGAGATCGCCGAGCACAGGAGGGTCGAGGCCTCGATGCAGGCGAGCAAGGACCACTATTTCCAGCTCTACCAGAAGGCCCGGGCCATGGAGGCGAGCCTGCGGGAGCTCTCGGCGCAGGTCCTCTCGGCCCAGGAGGAGGAGCGAAAGCGCATCAGCCGGGAGCTCCATGACGAGATCGGCCAGGCGCTGACGGCGATCAACGTGACGATCGCGATGCTCAAGAGGCAGGTCGCCTGCGACCCGGCGTTCCAGCGCAACGTGGCCGACGCGGAGCAGCTGCTTGAGCGCACCATGGAGACCGTTCACGCCTTCGCCCGGGAGCTGCGCCCGGCGATGCTCGACCACCTGGGCCTCCAGTCGGCCCTTCGCGCCCACATCCTGGCCTTCACCCGGCAGACGGGCATCCGCACGGAGCTTGTCTCGCATCCGCTCGTGGCCCGCCTTGACGAGAGGCGCGGGGAGGTCCTCTTCCGCGTGGCCCAGGAGGCGCTCAACAACGTGTTCAAGCACGCGGGGGCGACGGCCGCGAGGATCGAGTTCACCTCGACGGGCGGGTCCCTCAACATGGAGGTCGGCGACAACGGCTGCGCGTTCAACGTCGGGGAGCGCCTTGGGGCGAAGCGAAATGGCTGCCTAGGCCTCCTCGGCATGCAGGAGCGCGTGCGCCTGGTGAACGGGAGCTTCTCGATCGACTCCGCGGCCGGCAGCGGGACGCGGGTCCGGGTGGCGGTCCCCATCCTTCCCCAGCCAAAGGCCCGGAACGGCGGCGACGCCCTCCTTGCGGCGCTGACCCCCCATCCGGATGCATACTCAAACCTCTATGAAGAAGATATCTGTTCTGTTGGCTGAGGACCACGTGGTCGTACGCCAGGGCCTGCGCTCGCTGCTTTGCGCCGAGGCGGACATCGAGGTCGTGGGCGAGGCGGGCGACGGCCGGCTGGCGGTAAAGATGGCGCGGGAGCTGCGTCCCGACGTCGTCGTCATGGACATCGCGATGCCGCTCCTAAACGGCCTCGAGGCCACGTGCCAGATTGTCGGCGAGGCCATACCCACCCGGGTGCTGATCCTCTCGTCCTACGCCGACGACGAGTATGTCCACCAGCTGACCGAGGCCGGCGCCTGCGGCTACCTCATCAAGCAGTCGGCGGCGAGCGAGCTGATCAGGGCCGTCCGCGAGATCGCCAGGGGCAACGCATACTACAGCCCGTCGATCCTGAAGCGCCTGCTCGAGCTCTACAGGGGATTCTACGTCAAGAACAGGCTGCTTGGCCGCGGGGACGGGCATCTGACCAGCCGCGAGCAGGAGGTGCTCCAGATGGTGGCCGAGGGCCACGTGAACAAGCAGATCGCGGGAGTGCTCAGCCTGAGCATCAAGACGATCGAGAAGCACCGCCAGCAGCTGATGGACAAGCTGAATATCCACGACGTCGCGGGCCTCACCCGCTATGCCATCGCCCACGGGGTCGTCGAGAGCATGGGCCGGATAAGGGGAGTCCCCGAGACCCTTTCCGAGTCCGAGCCCGGCGCCGCCGCGGGGTCGCGCGCGCCGCAGGGCGTTACCGTTCCCGCGCACACCTAGCGCGAGCGTCCGGCGGCGTCCCAGGTGGCGCCTCCGTCCACCAGTGAATAGCTCATGCCGCTCACCGTGGAGCTCTCGAGGCCGACCGAGCTTGCCGGCACCGTGAGCCGCACCCAGCGGCCGGCCGGCGGCAGTGCGCCTGCCGGGAAGCGCCCGGCCGACCCGCTCCTCCCGTAGGTGATCGTGTTGGCCCCCCAGTAGGCGCGGTGCTCCCACGAGGAGCCGTCATTCCACGAGAGCATGATCTCCCGGGGGGGATGGGCGGGATCCAGGAGGACCCAGGCAAAGAGGCTGTCGCCGGCCTTGACCTCGAGCGTCGCGCCGGCGCCGGTGAACCCGTGCTCGTGCAGGCCGGCGTGCAGCCCAGAGCGGTGCGCGAGGGGGCCGCAGCCCGGCGCGGGGTCGGCTGGGACCCAGTCCCATCCGTCGCCCCCGTCCGGCGAGGGGACGGCCCCGGCCGGCACGGCGCCGTCCATCCATGCGACGACGGCGCTGTCGGCCTCAAAGGAGGCCGCCGCGAAGGCGCGGCGGCCGTCAGGCCACTCGACCTCGGCTTCGACCCACTGCGCGCCGCTGTTCTTCGGAGCTATGGTGTAGGCCGGTCCGAAGGCCGGCTCCTGGTCCCGGGCCTCCCAGACGATGCGGGCGAGCGCGAGGCTCTCGCCGGGCACGTCGAGGCGCAGCGTGACCGGGGCGCGGAGCGGGACGGTCGCCTGCGGCAGGGCGACGACCGCGCGGGCATACGTCCATTTCCGGTCGGAGGCCGCGGACCGTCCGGCCAGGTAGGACGCGACCAGGAGGCTCCGGGCCTGGTTCACCGTGATGAACTCGGTGGTCACGTTGTAGGCGTCGCTCCATCGGTCGTAGAACGGATACGGTCCCTCTGCGGCGTTGTCGTCAGGATAGGTCGCCTCGCGAAGCTTGCCCCCGTAGGCCGGCATGTACTGGAAGGCCGCCTGAAGGTTCCCGATCGGGATCCCCGAGGGCGGGAGCACGCGGCGGTCGTTCTGCGCGAACTGGTCCACGATCTCGCGCTGGCGCCGGATCCCGAGGCCCGTCAGGTAGGCGACGTTGACGGGGTTGCAGCCGCCCTCGTAGTTCATCGCCCCGACCAGGGCGTCGATGTAGGCGGGCTTCGGGTCGATCGCGCAGGCGACCGCAATGTCGGAGGCCTGGTCGAGCGAGAAGTACCAGCCGGCTGCGTTGACCGCCTTGGTGGGGAGCGGGAACGGGGTGGCGTAGGCGTTCTTCGCCGACCAGGAGAGCGCGTCGTTGGCCGCGGCCAGGACCTGGCCCTCGCAGAGGGCCAGGTACCGGCCGTCGAGGGCGGCGGCGGGCAGCCGGCCGCTTCGGGCCGCGAAGGCGTAGCTGCGGATCGCGTTGCCCCAGCTCTCGGACATGCGCCACCAGCCCCAGCGGAAGGTCGCGGGGTCGGCGGGGTTGGGGAACCATTCGAGCAGCCGCTGGCGGAACTCGGCCTCGCCCGTGGCGAGGTAGAGCTCGCACGCGGCCCAGGCCAGCTCGTCGTCGTGCGTGTAGCGGTCGCCGTAGAACGTGATCTTCTGGTAGGCGCCGGCCTTTCCGTACCGGGCGATCGCCGCCGTGAGGAACCGCCAGCCGAGCCTCGCCTGGTCCAGGTAGCGGGCCGCGGCCCCGGGGTAGTGCCGCCGAAATTCCGGCGAGGAGGCGCACTGTGCAAGCGCCGCGACGGCGGCCGCGGTCGCCGCCGTGTTCTTGGGCCAGACGACCTGGGGGTCGCCGTGGTCGGGCGTGACGTTCGACTCGTATTCGCGGTCTCTTGGGTACACCAGGAAATAGAAGCCGCCGTCGCCGTCCTGCAGCTTGGAGACGTAGTCGGCCTCCCACTTGGCCTCCTCTAGGACGTCGCTTGTCCCGTCGCCGCTCTCGGGGATCCCGAGGTTGTCGAGCTTCGCGACTCCGGGGATCGAGTCCACGGAGAAGATGAGGTAGTGGATCAGCTCGGCGCTGTTGATCGTGTAGCGGCTGTAGTCGCCGGCGTCATGGTGGCCGCCGGAGAGGTCGACCGTTCCCCGCCTGACGAAGGGATAGAGCTGGCTCGCCTCGCTGGTGAGCGCCGGGGCGGTCTGGGGAGGGTTGTCGGGGTTCGCGGCGCCCGCGTAGTCCGCGATCCTCGCCCAGGTGAACGCAAACCTTCCGTCCGACTGCACGGGGACCTGCGCCCGGGCGGTGTGGCAGGCGCCGTGGACGAAGCGCGTGTAGGGCAGGGCGCTCGCGGCCCCGCAGCGCTGGCCGTAGAGGCCGAGGGCGTAGGAGCGCGCGAAGGCCATCGCTATTCCGTCGTCGATCAGGAAGGGAAGCGACGCGCCGAGCCCGGGCACGAGGAGCCGGTATTGCCCGGGAACCGTGAAGTCGCTGAAGTCGGCAACAAGCACCTTCTGGTACGGCGCCGGGCTCGTCCTGTAGCCGATGTCCGGGCGGGGCGTGAGGCTGCCAGTGTAGACCGGCCTGCCGCTGCGTGCGTCGATGAGCGCGAACCCGGACGGGGGAATATCCATCTCCCCCATGTCGCCCAGGTAGTAGCCGATCATCGCCTTCTTCGGAAAGCTGGGGACGTAGCCCTCCTGGTTCACGTGGATCGCCGGGCTCGTGCGCAGCGGGTCGAAGGCGGCCGTCGCGACCGCGGGCGCGCTTCCCCAGCCGGCCGAGGCAGAGCTGACCTCGACCTTCTGCGCCGCCCCCGGGGGATCGATGGCGCGGGCGAGGCGGATGTAGAACTCGGTTGCGATCCTCAGGTCGCTATGCGCCAGCGGGGCGTAGGCCACGCGGCGCTTGGCCCCCACGGCCGCGACCTCCGCCCGGATTCCGCCGACCGTGACCCCAAACAAGGGAGCCTCGGGCGGCCCCTTTGCCGCCGCGGAAATGAGCGTGAGCTCAAGGATCGACGGCGAGAGGATCCGCAGCGTGGAGTCCCCTACGGCGGGCAGCCGCAGCGACTGCGCGTCGACATCTTCTCGAAGTTGCCCGCGGAGCGCGGACGCCGGGGGAAGCAAGCACAGAAGACAGCAGGCGAATAGACGGCGATTCGGCACGCGGCCCTATCCTACGCCGCGATGAACGCCGGGGCCATGGGGTGCTTACCCCTTCTGGCCCCGGCGGTAGTCCAGCAGAGGAATCGGGCCGGCGCGGTCCGCCGGCGCTTCAGCCGCGGCAAAGGGGATACGGTCCGGTAGGTGCATGATGGCCATGTTAGGACAGGGTGCGCATCTCGGAACCGTATGCTTGGGTAAGGGTTGAAACCCGCGCCTGCGGGATCAGGGGCTTGCGGACGACCGTCCGATCGCGTCCCAGGTGACGCGCCCGTTGTAGAGCGAGAAACCCATGCCGCTGACGGCGGAGCCGGCGAGGCCCACGGCGGCGGCGGGGACCGAGAGCTTCACCCACCCCCCGGTGGCGGGAAGCACCCCCGCATAGTGGCGCCCGGCGGTCCCGTTGGCGCCGTACGTGATGGTGTTGGCGCCCCAGTACGCGCGGTGCTCCCAGGACGAGCCGTCGTTCCAGGCCACCAGGATCTCCGAGGGCGGGTTCGCGCTGTCCAGGTAGACCCAGGCAAAGAGCGTGTCGCCCGCGTAGACCTGCATCGGCGCGGTGGCGCCGGTGAACGAGATCTCGTGCAGGCCGGCGGCCAGGATGGTCCGCGCCGCGAGGCTTCCGGACTTCGGCGCCGGGTTGGACGGCACCCAGTTCCAGCTGTCGCCGCCGTCCGACGACGCAGTCGCGCCCGCGGGAAGGGCGTCGTCGATCCAGACCTGGAGCGGGCTGTTGGCCTGGAAGTCGGCTTGCGCGAACGCGCGGCGGCCGTCCGGCCACTCGACCTCGGCCTCGACCCACTGGTCCCCGTTGTTGACCGGCGTGACGACGAAGGTGGAGCCGAAGGCGGGCTGCTGGTCGCGACCCTCCCAGACGATGCGGGAGCCGGTCAGGTCGAGGCCGGGCACCTGCACGGTGAGCGCAAGGGGCGTGTTCAACGGGACGGTTGCGCTCGGCACGGTGATGGTCGCCACGGGGGCGGTCCATGAGCCGCCGGAGCTGGAAGTGAGGGATGCGAGAAGGGCGGTGGCCATGAGGCTGCGCGCCTGGTTCACCGTGATGAACTCCTGCGTCACATTGTAGGCATCGCTCCAGCGGTCGTAATAGGGATAGGTGTTGGTCGAGCCGCTGTCCGTCGGATAGGACAGCTCCGACAGCTCGGATCCGTAGCTCGGGAGGTATTCGAACGCGGCGGTGACCTGGCCCAGCGGAATGCCGGAGGGGGGAAGGATGCGGCGGGAGTTCACGGCGAACTGGTCGACGGTGTTGCGCTGCCGCTTGAGGCCAAGGCCGGTGAGGTACGTGACATTCACCGGATTGGTGCCGCCCTCATAGTTCATGGCGCTTACAAGAGCGTCCACGAAAGCAGGCTCGGGGCTCACAAGGTAGGCCACGGCGGCGTCCGATGCCTGATCCAGGGAGAAGTACCAGCCACCTCCAAGGACGGCCTTTGTGGCCGGGGCGAACGGCGTGCCGTACGCATTGTCGGCCGCCCACGCGACTACATTGTTGCCCGCGGCCACAATCTGGGCCTGGCACGCGGCAAGGTACGGGGCGTTGAGGTCGGATGCAGGCAGCCGTCCGCTCGAGGCGGCGAAGGCGTAGTCCCTGATGGCGTTGCCCCAGCCCTCGGACATGGACCACCAGCCCCAGCGAAAGGTCGAGGGGTCGGCGGGGTTCGGGAAAAGGGCGAAGAGCTGGGTCTGATAGGCTGCCGTGCCGGTGGCGGCATAAAGGGCCGAGGCCGCCCATGCGAATTCGTCATTGTCCTGCCAGTCGTCGGAGTAGAAAGTGAGCTTCTGGTACCGGGAGGCGCCGTACCGGGCGGTGGCCGCCTGGAGGAAGGCCCATCCCTTCTGCGCAGCGGCCAAATATGCGGCGGCCTGGGTCGGGTAGTACCGCTTCATGGCGGGCGAGGATCCTGCCTCGGCCAGGGCAGCCGTTGCCGCGGCGCTCACCGAGGTGTTCTTTGGCCATACGACCTGTGCCTCCCCGTTCTGGGGAAGGGAGCTCTCGTATTCCTCGTTGATGGGGTAGACAAGGAAGTAGAAGCCGCCGTCTGCATCCTGCATCTTGACCAGGAAATCGGCCTCCCACTTGGCCTCCTGCAGGACGTCGGGGATGCCATCGCCGCTCTCGGGTATCCCCAGGTTGTCCAGGGTCGAGACACCGGGTATGTTGTCCACGGCGAAGATGAGCTCATGGATGAGTTGGGCGCTGTTCTCGGTGTACTTGCTGTAATCGCCGGCGTCCCAATGGCCGCCCGAGACGTCAACCGTGCCCGTGTTGACGAAGGGATAGAGGGACGTTTCGTTGCTGGTAAGGTTCGGGGCCGCCTGCGGGAACTGCATGGGGGGGCTGTCCTGCGTGGCCTGGGAGGTGTAGCTCTTGATGCAGGTCCACGTGAAGGCGAACGCGGGGCTGTTGTCCGGAACGGGCACCGAGGCTGGCGCGGTATGGTCGGCGGAGCGGGCGAAGCGCGTGTAGGGAAGGCCCACGGCCATTCCGCTGCGCTGCTCGTACATTCCCAGGGCGTAGGTGCGGACCCAGGCCATCGCTATGCCGTCGTTGATCAGGAACGGCAGCGATGTCCCCATGCCCTCGACCTGGATCTGGTATTCGCCGGGGGCCGTGAGGCCGCTGAAGTCCGCGACGAACACGTGCTGATAGGGCAGCGGGGTCGTCTGGTAGCCGACGTCCTCTCGGGCCGTGAGCGGGCCCTGGAACACGACCGCATTCGTGGCCACGTCGATGACGCTGAAGGCCGTGGCGGCGACGGGCATCTCGCCCATGTCGCCCAGGTAGTAGCCGATCATGGCCTTCTTCGGAAAGCTGGGGACGTAGCCCTCCTGGTTCACGTGGATCCCCGGGCTGTAGCGCAGGGGATCCGCCGTGACCGCGAAGCTCTCGGTTGCCGGCCAGATCTGCCCGTCCGGATCGGTGACCACGACCCTCTGGCCGTCGGCCACGGGGCTCGCGAGCTGCAGGTAGAGGGCGTTGTCGATCCTAAGGTCGTAGGTCTTGAGCGGCGCGCAGAGGACGCGGCGCCTGAAGCCCACGGCCGTGGCCGCGACCGTCGTACCGCCGACCGTCACGGTGAACTGGGAGGCCGACGGCGCGGTGGACTGGCCGCTCGCGTTCACGAAGTTCCAGCTGGCGGCCTGCGCGGGATCGGGCGCCTTCGTGGTGATCTCTCGAAGCTCGAGAAGCGTCGGAGTGAGCACCCGAAGCGCATGGTCGCCCACGGCGGGCAGGATCAGGTTGGTGTCGTCCATCTCGTTGCCTGTAAGCTCGCTGCCGCCTCCGGCCGGCGGGTTCGGCGCCGGGACAATCGGCGCAGCGGGCGGTGGGGTGCCAACGGGGGACCCGCTGGGAACGATCGTGATCGCGGCGGTGGCGGCCGCGCCTACTGTGTAGGAGGGGCTTGCCGAAAGCGTGAAGACCGCCGTCTCCGGGTGCGCCCCGGTGGTGTTGGCCTTGGCCGTGATGGCAAGCGTCGTTGACGAGGAGCCTGCGGGAATCGTCACCGCGACCGGCATGTCGCCCTGGGGGAGCCGGTAGTAGTCGGTCCATTTGACCGCCGTGCCCGAGAGCGCGAAGGCGATGGAGAGACTGCCGGCGGTGGCGCCGGTGCGCGAGAAGGTGAGGAGCCCTGGCGCCGCCCCGCCGATGGCCGTCGTTGGAACCGTCGCGGCCAGGGTGATGGTCGGCAGCGCTGCGGCCGCGGCCGCAATCGTGATCGTGGCGGTGGCGGTGGCGCCTACGATGTAGGAGGGGCTTGCCGAGAGCGTGAAGACGGCCGTCTCCGGGTTCGCCCCGGTGATGTTGGCCTTGGCCGTGATGGCAAGCGTCGTTGACGAGGAGCCTGCGGGAATCGTCACCGCGACCGGCATGTCGCCCTGGGGGAGCCGGTAGTAGTCGGTCCACTTGACCGCGGTGCCGGAGAGCGCGAAGGCGATGGAGAGACTGCCGGCGGTGGCGCCGGTGCGCGAGAAGGTGAGGAGCCCTGGCGCCGCCCCGCCGATGGCCGTCGTTGGAACCGTCGCGGCCAGGATGATGGTCGGCAGCGCTGAGGCCGCCGGCGCGATCATGATCGTGGCGGTGGCGGCCGCGCCTACGGTGTAGGAGGGGCTTGCCGAGAGCGTGAAGACCGCCGTCTCCGGGTTCGCCCCGGTGGTGTTGCCCTTGGCCGTGATCGCCAGCGTAGCCGAAGACGAGCCTGCGGGAATCGTCACCGCGACCGGCATGTCGCCCTGGGGAAGCCGGTAGTAGTCGACCCATTTGACCGCCGTGCCCGAGAGCGCGAAGGCGACGAGCAGGTCGGCGCTGGTGTCGCCAGCCCGCGAAAACGTGATGAGGCCCGTTGACGAGCCGTCAAGGGCCGCGGTGGGGACGGTGGCGGCCACGGTCACCACGTCCAGGGTGGCAGCGCCGGAGGCGCTGGTGAAACTAAGCGCCGCCAGGGCGATCAGCAGACAGGGTAGGGCGACGGTTCCAGCCGAAGGGGGTCTCTTCATTGGACCCGCAATCATGCCGAATCCCGGAAGGCTCCGGTAGCCGTGTTGGTCTGATTATTATGTCAGAATTTTGGCCACGCCCATGTCAGATAATGGCTGGCGCCTGTGTCAGTGTTTGTCTGACAGGGGGTTGCCCGGGCGGCGGGCGCCGGGGCCTTAGCCTCGCGGACGTTACGGCGTCAGGTTGACCCCGACCGTGAGGGGCTGGGCCTTGCTGGAAATCGTGTACGCCCCCTCATTCACCCCGACCGTGCGGACAAAGGTGTCGACGATCAGGTTCGCATAGCGCAGGAGCACGCGCTCGGGCGTGTAGGGAACATAGACGATATCGCCGGCCTCGAGGCGCACGTCGGGTGCCTGCCCCTTAAGGACCCGGTTCACGGCCACGATCGCGATCTGCGGATGGGCGAGCGAGCCCCGGAGTATTGCGACGTTCGGAAGGCAGGCTCCCGGCACGGTGCCTCCTGCGAGCGCGAGGGCCTGGACCACGGTCAGCGCCCCGCCCATCCGCTCCGAGCGCGGCTGCAGCACCGCGCCCAGGACGTGCACCTCCGCGCTTCGGTAGGAGGGCACAAAGATGAAGTCGTCCGGCTGGAGGTAGACGTTCTGGGAAAGGTCGCCACCCTGCAGCAGCCGCGCGAAGTCGACCGGCACCCGGTGGCCGCCCCGCACGAGGAAGCTGCGGGACAGGTCCGCCGCCTCGGAGTACGATCCGCCCGGCTGCGTGCTGACCCCGAGGCCGCCGGCCCCGGCCACGGCGTCGAGGAGCGAGGTGGGCCCCCCGAGGGCGTAGACCCCCGGGCTGTTGAGGCGGCCGAGCACCCAGATCTTCTGGCTTGCGACCGAGCGCAGGACCAAGGTGACGACCGGCTTTTCACGGACATATCTCCCCCATGCGTCCGCCAGGCGGTCGCGGGCCTCGGGAAGGGTGAGCCCCCACACGTCGATGCCGGGAAGGATGTCGTAATAGATCCTGCCGTCGGGCCCCACCGTAACGGTGGCCTGGGTGGCGACGCCCCCTGCGACTTCGATCTCGAGGACATCGCCGGGCCCGAGGCGGAAGGGGGTCCCCGGGGGCTGGAGCATCGCCAGATCGAGCGCCTGCTCGGGCAGCGGGAGAAGGTCGGCGGCGGCCGCCGCGGGGGTTCCCGGCCTCGCGGCCGGCATCGGGTTGCTTTCGCAGCCCGCGAAGCCGAGGAAGCCGGCGAAGAGGAGGGGGATGAGCGCCGCGCGCGGGGGATGCGTCATGGCTAGGGTTTGCGGATGATGCTCGGGCCGACGTTGAGCCCGGCCCAGGTGACGACCGCCGACTCCACGAACGCCGCGGCGGCGTGGTCAAGGAGCTCCTCCGCCCGGATCCAGGGCCGGTCGGACACATAGACCAGGTCGCCGGGCTCGAGCGCGAGGTTGGGCGAGTCCCCCATGAGCGCGCGGTCGATGTCGACCCTGAAGGCCACGGGATGGTCCAGGGAACCGCGCACCACCAGCACGCGGGCCTTCCAGGCGCCGGGGGTGAAGCCGCCGCGCGAGACGATGGCCGAGAGCGCGCTCACATTGGCGTCGTAGGCCACCGGGCCCGGCAGGCCGACGGCGCCGAGGACGTAGATCTGCCCCGAGCCCGAGGCCGGGAAGTAGAGGTAGTCGTTCGGCTCCAGGGCGGCGTTCTGGGTGAGGTCGCCCCGCGTGAAGAGGCGCTCAAAGTCGACCGGCACGCGGCGGCCGCCCCGGGCGAGGAAGCTTCGCGAGAAGTCGACCGCGTCCACCGTGTCGCCGTTGGACACCCCGGTCTCAAAGCCGCGCGCGCGGGAGACCGCCTCGATCACCGTCGTCGGGCGGTCGAGGGTGAACACGCCCTTCTGCACGACCGTGCCCAGCACGTAGTACTTCTTGCTGCCGTAGGAGACGGGCGTGACGTAGGCCTCCGGGGCCTGGCGGAACCGGCCGAGCTCGGCGTTCAGGCGGGCGCGCAGCTCGTCGACGGTGAGCCCCGCGGCGGCGATGTTCTGCGCCTCGAGGTAGGAGATCGTCCCGTCGGGCCCGATCGTCACGTTCTCGCGCGTGAGCTCGGGGAAACCGGAGAGGTGGAGGCTGAGGACGTCGCCCGGCCCGAGGGTCAGGTGTTCCTGCCAGGCCGCGCGCGCTGCGGGGAGGTAGGCCGAGAACGAGCTCGGCGCGTCCGCGGGCGCCTCGGCCGCGCCCCGGGCGTCCGGCGCCGAAGCCAGCGCGCACGCGAAGAGCGCCAGGGCGCCACTCCCGAGCCAGCGGCCGAACCGGCCGCTAAGCGGCGTGGCGCGCTCCCGGTTGAAGACGGCGCCCACGAGGTTGCAGCGGGCGTGGCGCAGGGTCTCCAGGTCGGTCAAGGTCTCCGCCGCGCTGGTGCGGTCCCCGTTGACCAGCCAGGCCAGGTTCGGGAGCGTCTTCGCGAGCAGCACCGACTCGGCCACGAGGGCGGGGGGCAGGTCGACAAGGATCACGACATGGTGGACGGCCCCCCAGGCCTCGAGGGCCGAGCGCCACTCCTTGCGGCGCTCGAGGTTCCATATCCAGCCGGGCAGCGGGATGCTCACGACCGGCGGGCATTCCTCGCTTGTCAGCCTCGTGACCACGTGTCCGGGCGCCGACAGGTCGCCCTCCATCATCGCGGCCCGCCGCCGTGAGTCTTCAGTCGAGGCGGATGGCAGCTCCCGCGTCCCGGAGCCTGCGGGCAGCGCCGGGGCCTCCTGCGCCGGCTGCGCGACGATCGTCAGCACGCGGAATCCGCAGCTGTGGGCGGCGCGCGCCAGGAGGCCAATCCATGTGGACCGCCCGTCGCCGGCGCTGGCCGAGGTGACGCCGCAGATCATGCCGTCGCCGTTCAGGGTGTTGAGCCGTCCCTGGAGCGAGGTCCAGGCGCGGAACGCCCACTGTTCCTGGTCGGCGGGCGACATGAGCCTCAGGTCGCCGAGGGTCGAGAGGAGGGGAAGCCCGGTGACGCGCCGCACGTCGGTGCGGGTCTTGATCCGGTTGTCCAGGAATTCCCCCAGCAGGACCTGGGCGGCCGAGCCGAAAAGGCCGAGGACCGCGCCAAGGCACGCGAAGAAAGCGATCTGGAGCCGGTAGCGCTGCAGCCTTGTCGGGTTCACCGCGGCCGACAGGAGGACGCGGAAGTATCCCGGGGGATTGTCGCGGAACGGCTGGATCGCCCTCTGGCGCTCGATCAGGAGCGCGCGGTTGGTCTCGAGCGCGCGGACCCGCTCGCTCATGGCGACCTCCTCCGGCGTGACCCTGCCGTAGGACTGGGCGGAGAGGGCCGGCGCGGGCGCCATCCGGGAGCGGGGCGGCGCGGTCCCCGCGGGCGGGGACGAGGTCTGGCGCTGGTCCGCGTTGAGGGCGGCGAGCCTCGCGCGCTGCTCGCGCACGAGGGGATGGGCGTCGGTGTAGCGGACCAGAAGGTCGTCCAGCTGCTCGCGGGCGGCCTCGATTCGCTGCGTGAGGCCGTCCGTGGACTCCGCGGCCGCGTCCGAGCTGGAGACAAGGGAGGCCACGTTCGCCTCACTCGCGGCCGGGATCGCCCGGCGCGTGGCCGCGATCTCGACTTCGACCTGCGCCAGCTGGCGGTTCAGGTTGTCGCCGACGTCGACCGCCTCCTCCCTCTGGAGCGTCTGGGTGTAGGCGATGGCCGCCGCGCAGTAGCGGTTCACGGTGTCCATGGCCGCGGCGGCGGTGTTACCGGACGCGGCGACGGTCACGACGTCGTTGTTTCTGTCGAGCGTGACCTCGAGGTGCTCCGAGAGCTCCTTTGCGGACAGGGGTGGACTTAAGTGGGAACCGACCTCCTCCAGGAGGCCCGGCGCCTGCAGCATCACGACCAGGCTCGGCGCGGCCAGGGCCCTGGGGTGGTACGCGTCCTCGACGCTGGAGGGCTCGTAGCGGATGAGCTGCGCCGTGGAGGTGAAGGAGCGGCTCCACACGATGCTGGCGAGGACGGCGCCTAGGGCCGCGATGATCACGGTCCATGCCGCGATCCAGCGCCAGCGGCGCGCCACGATGTCAAGGACGGCCCATGCGCCGAAGGGGGAGGGCAGGAATTCCCTGCCGTGGGATTGGTTCATAGTGTGCATCGGTGCGTTAGGGGCCGTAGAGTGTTTGGACGCGGCGGGATCCGAAGGGCTCCACGAAAGGGGGCGGGGCATTTGCCTACTTTGCGCCGGGGGCCGGACCCATGTCCACGGAGCGGCGCTCCACGAGCTGGTTCTGGAACGCGTAGTGTACGAGCTCCGAGTTGTTGGACATCCCCATCTTCTCAAGGAGCCGCGCGCGGTAGGTGCTCACGGTCTTGACGCTGAGCGAGAGCTCGCGCGCGATCGCGCCCACGGGCTTGCCCGAGGCGATGAGCCGCAGGATCAGGAACTCGCGGTCGGACAGGTTCTCGTGAGGGGCGGCCTGCACGTCGTGCACGATCATCGACGCCAGCTTGTCGGCGAGGGCGGCGCTCACGTAGCGGCCGCCGGCGACGGCCTTGTTGACCGCGCCCACGAGCTCCTCGGGCGCGCTTTCCTTGGTCATGTATCCGGACGCCCCCGCCTTGAGCAGGCGGACGGCGAACTGGTCCTCCGGGTGCATGCTCAGGATGAGGACCGGCAGCTTCGGTCGCGCCCGCTTGATCTCCTTGAGGACCTCGAGGCCGCTGCGCCCCGGCATCGTCAGGTCGAGGATCACCACGTCCCACGGCTCCTTCCAGACGCGCTCGAGCGCCTCCTGGGAGTTGGCCGCCTCGCCGAACACCGAGCGCTTGAAAGCCGCCGCGAGGATCTGCTTCATGCCATGGCGCACGACGGCATGGTCATCCGCGATCAGGATCCTCATGGGGCGCCCCCTTCCCCCGCCGAGGCCTCGGGCATCGGCACCCGCATGGTGACCGTGGTGCCCCGGTCCGGCAGCCCGAAGAAGAACACCTGCCCGCCCACCTGGGCCACGCGCTCCCTCATCCCAATGAGCCCGATCGAGCGGGCGTGGACCACCTCCTGCTCGGAGATGCCGCGGCCGTTGTCGCGCACGGTCAGGACGAGCTCGTGGTCGACCTGCGCGAGGCGCACGTCGACCCGCGTCGCCTTCGCATGGCGCACGATGTTCGTGAGCGTCTCCTGGAAGATGCGGAAGCACATCGTGTTGAACTCCCGGTCCCAGATGGTCTCCTTCACCTCGATCCGCACCTCGCACCGGATGGAGGTGCGCTCCTGGAATTCCGCGGCCTGCCACTCGATCGCCGCGGCGAGACCGAGGTTGTCGAGCACGCCGGGCCGCAGCTCGGTGGCGATCCGCCGCACCGTGAGGATCGTGTCATCGACGCGAGCCGCCATGGCCTTGATCTTGCGCTGCACCGCCCGCTGGCCGACGGTCTTGCCGGAGAGCAATGAGAGATCGAGCTTCAAGCCGGTGAGCGCCTGCCCGAGCTCGTCGTGGACCTCGCGGGCGATGCGCGTGCGCTCCTCCTCCCGGACGAACCGCAGGTGGCCGGTCAAGGCCCGCAGCTGGTCGTGGGAGCGCCGCAGCCGCTCCTGGGCCTTCTGGTTCTCGCGCCTCTGCGCGGTCTCCCGCAGCGCGCGGTTGACCGCGCTCGCGAGGCGGGCGAGCCGGGTCTTCAGGACGTAGTCGGTGGCGCCCTGCTTCAGCATCTCGATCACGAGCTCCTCGCCGAGGACGCCCGTGACGAAAATGAAGGGGACGCCGGGGGCGAGTTGCTTGGCGATCTCCAGGGCCGCGCTGCCGTCGAAGGCCGGCAGGAAATAGTCCGACAGGATGATGCCGGGCTGCTGGTGGTTGAGCTCGGCCTCGAACGCCTCGCCGGACTCGACGATCGCGAGCGAGAAGTTGAGGCCAGAGTCCAGCAGCGTCTGCTGGATCAGCTCGGCGTCGGGCTCGCTGTCCTCGACGAGGACGATGTGGAGCGGCGCCACCGCCAGCGGCGCCGGGCCCTTCGCGGGAAGGCGGGAGCGCCGCCCCGCGACAAACGCGTCCAGCGCCGCCGCCCGCTTCACCGGCTTCATTGCGGCGTGGGGGTGCATGGGAGTTCCGGCAGCTCGCCGGGCAGGGAGAAATAGAACGTGGCGCCGCCGTCGGGCACGGCCTCCGCCCACAGGCGGCCGCCGTGGCGCTGGATGATCCGTTGGACGTGCGCCAGCCGGATCGCTCCCCCCCTCGGCGCGGGGGAGGAGGGCTGCCGCGGGACCGGGTCGAACAGCATCCGGCGGTGCCTCATGTCGAAGCTGGCGCCGTTGTCGCGGACGAAGAACACGAGCTCGCCGTCGCCGGGCTGCACACCGATGTGGATGCGCGCGACCTCGCGGGCCCGCGTAAAGTGGAGGGCGTTGGACACGAGGCTCGTAATCGCCTGGCGAAGGAGCGCCGCGTCGGCCTGGACGGTCGGCAGGCGCCCGATGAGCCAGATGACCCGCCGGTCGCCCTTCCCGGCGTCGAGCTCGTGGACCACCCTCTTCACGAGCAACGCAAGGTCGGTTGGCGCGGGGTGCATCTCGGCGAGGCCCGTCCGGGAAAGCGCGACGACCTCGTCGATCATGTGCCCCATCTGGGCGGCGGCGGTCGAGATCCGCTCCAAGTAGTGCCGGCTTTTCCCGCCCAGGACCTTGCCCGAGTCCCTCGTCAGCAGCTCCACGAACCCGCCGATCACTTGGAGCGGCGACCGCAGGTCGTGGGACATCGACTGGGCGAGGGTGTCCATCTCCTCCCGGGCGCCGGCCAGCTCCTCGGCCTGGCGTGCGACGCGGCGCTCGAGCGCGGCGTTCTGCCGTACGAGCTCGTCGGCCGCGGGCCTCGGCGCCGATCCGTCCCTTTCAAGTTGTTCGATCACGGTGGAAATGGGACGGCGTGCCGCCCCAGGTTGGGTCGAGTGTAGCCCTGGCCCCGTGCGCCGACGAGTGGGTCGGAACCTTATCTTGATGCGGGTCAACACCCCACGGGGGGCGCACCGCATCGGGGAGCGCCTCGCGGGCGCCGGCCCGCAGGTAGACCCCCAGCGTGGCCCTTGCCGTCGCCTCCCAGGTGAATTGCCACGCGCGCAAGAGGCCCGCCGTTCGCAGCTGGTCGCGCCAGGAGGGATCGGCGGCGGCCCGGGTCAGCTGCGCCTGGATCTGGCCCACATCAAGGGGTTCCAGAAGTCCGGCGGCGTTTCCCACGGTCTGCGCAAGGGCCCCGGCCCGGGACGAGAGGACCGGGCAGGCGCACGCCATGGCCTCAACGGGCGGCATCCCGAAGCCCTCGTAGAGCGACGGGAAGACGAAGCAGTCGGCCGCGCGGTACCACTGCGGGAGCTCCTCCTGCGGCACGAAGCCGAGAAGGTCGATCTCGCGGGCGAAGGGCGAGGCGCGGACCCGCTCGCGGATGGTTTCCGAGCCGTGCCAGTCGCCGCCGGCCAGGACGAGCCGCCACGTTGAGCCGGTCGCGGCCTTGAACCGGCTGAAGGCGTCGATCAGCCGGGCGTGGTTCTTCGCCGGTTGCTCGAGGCGGGCGACGTAGAGGAAGAAGGGGCCCGTGATTCCGCGCCGCGCGCACACGGCCCCGCGGGCGAGGGCCTGCGGCCCGGGGTGGAACTGGGCGTGGTCGAGGCCGTTGGGGATCACGGTCATCCGGGTTGCCGGCACGCGGAAGAGGGATCCGACGTCGCGCGCGGTGTCGGCGCTGACGGCGATGATCCGGTCCTGGCGCCCCGCGAGCCGGCGGGCGACAACCCGGCAGTAGAACATCCGCGCCGCGTCGTACTTCCCCGCCATGTGGAACGGCGCCAGGTCGTGGATTGTCGCGACCAGGGCGCAGGGCCTCGCCCAGAGCATCCGCCGGTAGCTCGGGACGTGCAGGACGTCGGCTCCCAGGCGCCCAAGGAGGCGCGGAAGCTCCGCCTGGTGCCAGAGGATGTCCCGGACCGGCGGACGGTGCCGCTCGGGCACGGCCACGAGCCGCATCGGGCCTGCGGCAAACTGAAGGAGCGGCAGGTCCTCCTCGAGGACGAAGAGCGTGAACTCGTGCTCCCCAGCCGCAGGGAGGAGCGCGCGCACCAAGGCGAGGACATACTGCCCCACGCCGGAGCGGCCGCGCTGCATGACGGAGGTCGAGAGCGCGATTCTCATGGCCGCCCCTTGGGCCGCGCCCCCGCGCCCGCGCGGCGCTGGCGCCAGCGCTGGAGCATCACCGCGGGAAAGAAGTGGATCAGGTCGTCGGCGTAGCGGCGGGCGAGCCGCCGGGGCTCCTGGAGGAGCCGGAAGAGCCACTCGGTGCCGCTCCTTTGCATCCAGGCGGGGGCCCGCGCCATCCGATCGGCGAGGAAGTCGATGGTCGCGCCCGCCCCAATCATGACCGGCACGCCCAGTTCCTTGCAGTGAAGGGACATCCACTTCTCCTGCTTCGGGCAGCCGAAGCAGACGAGCATGACATCCGGCCTGGTGGCGCGCACGCGGGCGGCGATCTCGGCATCGTCCCCTTCGCCGAGCGGCCGGAAGGGCGGCGAATAATGCGCGACCGCCGGGAGCGCGGGGTACGCGGCGGCGATCCGGCTGACGGCCTCGGCCGCCACGTCGGGGCTTCCGCCGAGCAGGAAGACCCGCCAGCCGAGGGCGGCGGCCCTCTCGAGGAGACTCGGGATCAGGTCGGACCCGGCCACGCGGGCGGGAAGGCTCCCGCCGAGCCAGTGCGAGGCCCAGACGATGGGCTTGCCGTCGCAGAGGACCAGGTCCGCGCAGACGAGGATCCGCCGCAGGTCCGGGTCGCGCTGCGCTTTCACGAGAAAGTCGACGTTGGGCGTCACGACGTAGTGCGCACCGCCGTCGCCCACCATCGCCGCGACGCGGTCGACCGCGCCCTCGAGCGTCAGCGCGTGGAAAGGGACGCCCAGGATGGCGATCAGCTCCTCGAGCTTGGTCGGGAACGCCGGCAGTTGGACAGTGAGCGACACCTTCCCTTGGACCGCGCGGGGCGCAGGCGGGAGATGGGGTCAAGGACCCAATTTGGTCTGGGCGGGCCGCCCAAAGGGCCCCCGGGCTGGGGTGGACACCCCCTATCCGCGCGCACCCGCGGGCGGCTATTTTGATGCGCATCCATGACGCTCCTGCGATTCCTAGTCCGCTACTCGCCTGCGATGGTCGTGTGGACGTCGCTCGCGGCGCTCCTTAGCGGCGCGTTCAGCACGGGGCTCCTTGCGCTGATCACGCTCGCCATGAACCGCCACGGGAGCCTCGGCGCGACGCTGGTCGTCGCCTTCTGCGCCCTCGGCGTCGGCCGGTTTCTGACGAACGCGCTCGCGCAGGTGACGCTCGCGCATTTCTCCCAGGCGACCACGGCGCGCCTGCGCCTCGACCTCGTGGCAAAGATCCTCTCGGTGCCCCTTCGCCAGATCGAGGAACTCGGCGCGCCGAAACTCATGGTCGCCTTGACCGAGGACATTCTCGAGATCACGCAGGCGACGCTCAGCATCCCGATCTTCGCCTTCAACTCGGCCGTGCTCCTCGGCGGCGCCGTGTACCTTGCATGGCTCTCGTTCCCGGTCTTCCTCGGGATGTTCATCTTCGGGGTCGTGGGCGCCGTCACCTACCGCCTGCTGATCCGCAGCGGCTTCAGCCACCTGGTCGCGGCACGCGATGGCCAGGACCGACTTTTCCAGCACTTCCGCTCGCTGACGGAGGGGATCAAGGAGCTCAAGCTGCACCGCGCCCGCCGCGAGTCCTTCCTCAGGGAGGACGTCGCGAGGGCCGCCGCCGTGTGCCAGAGGCACAGCGTCGCGGCCGAGCTTCGCTTCATCCTCGCCCAGAACTGGAATCAGATGCTCTTTCTGGGCCTGATCGGCCTCATCCTCTTCCTCTTGCCCCGCATCGAGGCCGTGAGCCAGCAGGCGATGACCGGATACGTGATCGCCACGCTCTACCTGATGGGGCCGCTGGCGGGCCTTCTCGGAAGCCTCTCGGTGTTCAGCCGGGCGAACGTCTCGCTGCGGAAGGTGGAGGAGCTCGGGCTGGCGCTTTCGGCGCTCCCGGAGGACAATGGAGCCCCGTCGCCGGGCCGGTTCGCGTCGGTGCCCTTTGAATCCCTGGAGCTCGTCCAGGTGATGCACAGCTACCACCGGGAGCGGGAGGACGACAGCTTCATGCTGGGGCCGATCGACCTGGCGATGGGGCCGGGCGAGCTCGTGTTCCTTATCGGCGGCAACGGCAGCGGGAAGTCGACGCTCGCCAAGGTGATCACCGGCCTGTACCCGCCCGCGGGCGGCGAGATCCGGCTGAACGGCGTCGTGATCGGTGACAAGAACCGCGACGACTACCGCCAGTGCTTCTCCACGGTGTTCTCGGACTACTTCCTCTTCGACCGGATCGTCGGGGCCACCGGCGCGGACGGCGACCGGCGCGCCCGGGAATACCTCGAGCGCCTGCACCTGAACCACAAGGTGTCGATCAGGGACGGCGTGTTCTCGACGACGCTGCTCTCTCAGGGGCAGCGCAAGCGCCTGGCGCTCCTGTGCGCGTACATCGAGGACCGGCCGTTCTACCTGTTCGACGAGTGGGCGAGCGACCAGGACCCGCTGTTCAAGGAGGTCTTCTACTCCCAGCTCCTTCCGGAGCTGCGCTCGCTCGGCAAGGCGGTCCTCGTGATCACGCACGATGACCGCTACTTCGACCGCGCAGACCGCCTGATCAAGCTGGACTACGGCAGGATCACCCACGGGCACGGGGCCGGGCTTGAGCCCGCCATCCCGGCATAGGCTGCGGGACCCCGGGCCAAGTAGGGCAGGACCCCAGCAACCGGGGGCGGGTGCGGGGCCTCTAAGCGGTTAACCCATGGGACAAGCTATGACCAAAAACCGCTCGATTACGAAAACCGCCGCATCCTCGGCAAGCGCGCGCCGCGTCGGCTGCATCATTGCGGCCGCTGTCGCGGTGCACCTGGCCGGGGCCCCGGCCCATGCGTCCATCTACGAATTCTCGCTCCTTGCGGGGGACGCGAGCGCGCTCGACCACACCGACGGGACCGGGACCAACGCCCGGTTCATGAATCCCACGGGCGTCGCCGTGGACGGCGCGGGCAACATCTATGTTGCGGACGGGGGCGACCACACCGTGCGCATCGTGACGGCGGGCGGCGTCGTGACGACCTTCGCGGGCACCTCCGGCCTGGCGGGAAGCAGAGACGGCCCGGCCACCTCCGGCGCCCTGTTCCTGTACCCCTATGCGGTCGCCGTCGACGCCGCGGGCAACATCTATGTTGCGGACAGCGGCAATAACAACATCAGGAAGATTTCGGGCGGCAGCGTGAGCACCCTGGCGGGGAGTACGGTGGGAATCGCCGGCAGCACGGACGGCACCGGTGTCGCCGCGCTCTTCAATGGGCCGGAGGGAATCGCGGTCGACGCGACGGGCAACGTCTACGTGAGCGATACGAACAACAGCACGATCCGCAGGATCACCGCCGGCGTCGTGACGACGCTGGCCGGGGCCGCGGGGCAGACGGGCGGCTCGGACGGCGCCGGGGGCGCCGCGCGCTTCTACTATCCGGCGGGCATCGCCGTGGACGGGGCCGGCACCGTCTACGTCGCGGACCTGGACAACAGCGCGATCCGCAAGGTCACGCCGGGGGGCTCGGTATCGACCCTGGCGGGCAGCACGGGCAGTTCGGGGACCCTGGACGGCCAGGGTAGCGAGGCCCGCTTCGACCACCCTTCGGCGGTGGCGGTCGACGGCGCGGGCTTTGTCTACGTAGCCGACACCTCCAGCCAGACCGTGCGGGAGATCTCGCCCGGGGGAAGCGTGTCGACGCTCGCGGGGTTTCCGAGAGTCGGCGGCAGCACCGACGGCACAGGGGCGGCGGCGAACTTCTTCTATCCGGGCGGCATCGCGTCGACCGGCTCCGGCGTCATCTACGTCGCCGACACGGGCAACCACACGATCCGGGCGATGAACACCCCGGGCGCCGTGACGACGCTCGCGGGCAGAGCCGGGGTGAAGGGCGACGCCGACGGCACGGGAAGCCAGGCGCTCTTCGCGTACCCCTACGGGATCGCGATCGACGGCTCCGGGCACCTCTTCGTCTCCGACTCGAACAACAACACGATCCGCGAGGTGACCACGGGCGGCGTGGTGACGACGCTTGCCGGCTCCGGCGGGTTTCCCGCCGGAAGCGCCGACGGCTCGGGCGGCGCCGCGCGCTTTAGTAGCCCCGCAGGCGTGGCCGTGGACGGCGCCGGCAATGTCTACGTCGCGGATTCCGGCAACTCCACCATCCGGAAGATTGCGCCCGGTGGCGCGGTGACCACCTTGGCCGGGACGGCGGGCTCCACCGGCAGTTCCGACGGCCTGGGCGGTGCGGCGCAGTTCAACACGCCCGAGGGCGTCGCCGTGGACGCTGCGGGCAATGTCTACGTGGCGGACACCCGAAACGACACCGTACGCAAGATCACGCCGGGCGGCCAGGTCACGACCCTGGCCGGCGTGGCCGGCCAGACCGGCAGCGGCGACGGCGCCGGCGGGTCCGCCCGCTTCAACGGGCCGTACGCCGTGGCGGTCGACGGCTCGGGCAACGTCTTCGTCTCGGACTTCTTCAACGCGACCATCCGCAAGATCGACGCCTCGGGCACGGTCTCCACCGTCGCCGGCACGGCCGGCGCCCTCGGCTTCTCGGACGGTATCGGCGCCGTCGCGCGGTTCAACCAGCCGTACGCCCTTGCGCTCGACGGCTCGGGCGATGTCTTCGTCGCCGACACCTACAACCGCGCGGTGCGCGAGATCACCCCGGGCGGCTCGGTCGCGACACTCAATGGCACGAACAACTCGTGGTGCCGCTTCTACTATCCGCAGGGCATCGCGGTGGACGGCTCGGGGACGCTCTATGTCGCCGACGGCGACAACCAGGCAATCATGGAGGGCATGGTCGTCGCCGCGCCGCCGGGCGGCATTACGGTGCAGAGCCAGTCGGTCACGTCGGGCCAGAACGCCAGCTTCTCCGTCACCGTATCGGGCTCCCCCGTGACCTACCAGTGGCAGACGTCGGCGGACGCGGGAGCGACGTGGAGCAACCTAAGCGACAGTTCAACCTTCAGCGGCTCGACGACCGCCGCGCTCACAGTCACGGACCCGGCGGTCTCGCTGAGCGGCGACCTCTTCCGGGTGCAGCTCGCAAACGCCGCGGGCACGAACGTGAGCGGCACGGCCACGCTCACGGTGTCGGCCTCGATCGGGGGCGGGTCGTCGGGGGCCGCCCGGCTCATCAACATCGCGACGCGCGGCGAGGTCGAGACCGGCGGAAACATCATGATCCCCGGCTTTGTGATTGGGGGCAGCGGCACCGAGACCCTCCTCATCCGGGCCGACGGGCCCGCCTTGACGGCGTTCGGGGTCGCGGGAGCGCTCGCGCAGCCGAGCCTCGAGCTGACCGCCCAGGCGACGGGAGCCACGCTGGCCACGAACACGGGCTGGGGCACGAACACGAGCCCGACCCCGGCGCAGATTGCAAGCGTCGCGGCCCAGGTGGGCGCCTTCGCGCTTGCGAGCGGGAGTGCGGACTGCGCGGTCATCGTGACGTTGCAGCCTGGAGCCTACACGGTGCAGGTCTCGGGGGTCGGCGGCACGACGGGAGTCGGCCTGGCCGAGATCTACGAGGTGTCGTACACCGGGACGGCGCGGCTCGTGAACATCGCGACCCGGGCCCAGGTGGGCACCGGCGGCAACATCCTTATCCCGGGCTTCGTGATCGGAGGCACGGGCGTCGAGCAGCTCCTGGTCCGCGCCGATGGCCCCGCGCTGACGGCCTTCGGGGTCTCAGGGGCGCTCGCGCAGCCGAGCCTCACGGTAACGGTCCAGGCGACCGGCAGCACAATCGGCACCAACACGGGCTGGGGCACGAACACGAGCCCGACCCCGGCGCAGATCGCGAGCATCGCGGCGTCGGTCGGGGCGTTCGCGCTCACCGCCGGCAGCGCCGACAGCGCGCTCGTCGTCAGCCTGCAGCCGGGCGCCTACACGATGCAGATCTCCGGGGTGGGCGCCACGTCGGGAGTCGGCCTGGCCGAGGTCTACGAGGTGCCCTGAAACAGGGATGCATCCCATGGACCAGGGAGCCCGAAGTTACCGCGGCCGGCACCGGGGGCGGACGCCGCCGGTCACGGGACGCGGCAAAGTAGGGGAGTGCCCCATATCGGCGAAGCAGGCCGCGCTATAAATTCCAGACAGAACCCATCCGTCCATTTCCTCGCGCCCATCGCCTGCAACCGGGCGCCGGGCCCAACCCACGGTCCCCATGAAACGACACTCCTCCCCCCTGTTCCGCCTCGCCACGCTCGCGCTCGCCTTCCTGGGCGTCGCCACCGAGGGCCGCGCGCAGACCATCCTCCCGGACCCGACGGAGGGTCAGGCCTACGCGTTCGCGATCGTCACCAACCCGCCCCAGCCCGCGGGAACGACCTACACAGCGGACGGGCTGCCGCCGGGGCTGTCCATGGGCACCTCGTCCGGCGTCATCAGCGGCGTGACGGACGCCGTCGGCCTGTACAAGGGCACCCTTTACCTCTCGCTCGGGACCTCGACGAGCCCCTTCCCTTACCAGATCACGGTGGATCCCGCGCCGGGGACGCCGACCATCACGAGCGGGGGCGGCCCCGTCGGGACGGTCGGGATCCCGTTCGCCTACACGATCGAGGCGTCCGACGGCCCCACGAGCTACAACATCGCCCAGCTGCCGCCGGGACTCACGTCCTCGGGCGCCGAGATCAGCGGCGTGCCGACGACCGCGGGCCTCTACTTCACCTCGATAAGCGCGAATAACGCCAGCGGCCAGGGGGCGATCCTCGTCCTCATGTTCAAGATCAGCTCCGCGGGGCCCATCCCCCAGATCACGAGCGGGCTCCTGTACGCGAGCCCGGTCGGCTCCCCCTTCAGCTTCACGATCACCGCGACGAACAGCCCGACGCTCTTCTCGGCCGCTAACCTTCCCGCGGGCCTCTCGATCGACACCTCAACAGGCGTGATCAGCGGAACGCCGACAGGCGCCGAGGTCGCGATCGTCCCGATCCTCGCCTCCAACACCTACGGGAGCAGCCTTCCCCTGAACCTGATCCTGACGATCGGGAACTTCTCCTCCATCACGAGCGCGGCGGTCGCGACGGTGCCGGCTGGGAGCGCCTTCTCCTACGCGCTCACGGCGAGCAACAACCCGCTGAGCTACACCCTGACGGGGCTGCCGGCCGGGCTCTCGGTGAACACCGATAGCGGGGCCGTCACCGGTTCGCCGACCACGGAGGGCACCTACACGCTGACCGCGAGCGCCGTCAATTCGCTGGGCACCGGCCCGTCCATGGCCATCACCCTCACCGTGACCGACCCGGTCTCGGGCGGCTCCGGACCGACCGCGCCGCTGATCGTCTTCCCGCCGCTTGCGCTGTCGACCACCGTGGGCTCCACGGCGCAGTTCTCGGTGTCGGCGGTGGGCTCCGGGGTGCTGAGCTACCAGTGGTCGCTCGGCAACACCCCCATCTCCGGCGCAAGCTCCCCGACGCTCCAGATTGCGAGCGTCAAGGTGAGCGACGCGGGCTCCTACACGGTCACCGTGACCAATGCGGTCGGCACGATCGTCTCGGCGCCCGCGAGCCTCACGATCCTCTCGATCGTGGTGCCCCCGGCCATCACGTCGCAGCCCTACAAGAGCACGGCCACCGTCGGCTCCGCCGCGAGCTTCACGGTCGGGGTCTCCGGCACCGGGCCGATCAGCGTCCAATGGCTCCTGAACGGGGCGCCGATCGCGGGCGCCACGGCGCAGACGCTCACGCTTGCGAGCGTCCAGGGGACGGACGCCGGCACCTATTCGGCCGTCGTCACGAACGCCGCCGGGTCCGTGACGAGCATGGGCGCCGTGCTCCTCGTGTCCGAGACCGCCTTCGCGCCCATCTTCCAGTACCAGCCGAGCCCGACCACAGTGAACGCCGGAGGCACGGCAACGCTGCTGGTGGGCGTCGTCGGTTCCCCCCCGCTCACCTTCCAGTGGTCGAAGAACGGCGCCGTCATCCCTGGGGCGACGGGCCAGGACCTCACGTTCCCACGCGCGGCGCTCTCCGACTCGGGAACCTACTCGGTCGTGATCACCGACCCCGCGGGATCGGTGACGAGCTCGAGCGTCACCCTCTCCGTGACGCCGGCCGGCGGCCCGCCGGTCGTCGTGGCGATCGTCCTCCAGCCGGCGCCCGTCTCGACGACGCAGGGCGGCTCCGCGACCTTCACGGTGGCGGTGACGGCTGACGCCACCGTCGCGTACCAGTGGCGCAGGAACCAGGCCCCTGTCGCCGGGGCCACGGGGCCGTCGTTCACCATCTACGACGTGCACGCCTCGGACGCCGGGACCTACGACGTCGAGGTGGAGAACGGGTTCTCGGCCACGATCTCGGTGCCGGTGCTTCTGACGGTCAACCCGGTGGCCGTGCCGAGCCAGCTCACAAACGTGTCGGTGCGCGGCTTTAGCGGCGCAGGGAGCCAGACGCTCATCGTCGGGCTCGTGGTCGGCGGGACGGGCGCTGAGAACGCGCTCGTCCGTGCGGTCGGCCCCACGCTCTCCCAATTCGGCCTCACGGGCCTCCTCGCCGACCCGCAGCTCGTCCTCTCCACCTCGACCGACGCCACGGTGGCGTCCAACGACAACTGGGGCGGCTCGTCCGCACTCTCCGCGATCTTCGCGCAGGTCGGCGCCTTCGCGCTCCCCGCGGGCTCGCTCGACTCGGCCGTCGTGGCGCCCCTTCTGCCGGGCGCATACACCGCGCAGGTCAACGGCGCGAACGGGGGGACGGGGCTCGTGCTCCTGGAGGCCTATGACACCGACACCTCCGCGGCCCCCACGACGAGCTTCATCAACGTGTCGGCGCGCGGTTACTCCGGCACCGGGGCGAGTGTCCTGACCGTGGGATTTGTGATCACCGGAACCGCGCCCCGCACGATCCTCATCCGCGGCGTGGGCCCGACGCTGACCTCATTCGGGGTGGCCGGGGCCCTGGCGGCGCCGCAGCTCTCCGTCTCCGACACGAACCAGAACGTGGTGGCCTCCAACAGCGGCTGGGGCGGGACCGCCGCGCTCCAGGCGGCGTTCGACGCCGTCTCGGCGTTCGCGCTTCCCACGACCTCGGCGGACGCGGCCGTCCTGGTGACGCTTCCCCCCGGCGCCTACACGGCGGAGGTGAGCGGCGCCAATGGGTCGACCGGCGTCGCACTCCTCGAGATGTACGACATGCCGTGAGCGGGTCGCGCGGCGCCTTTTTCTGCTGATGGGCGAAACCCCAAGCCTCACCTGCCGCCTGTGCGGAGCCGAATACCGGGCCGTCGTCCTTGAGCCCGGCGAGAGGGCGCTCTGCGTGCGCTGCGACACCGTCCTGGCGCAGGGCTCTCGGCTGGGGCCCGACACGGCGCTCGTCTTCTCCCTCACGGGGCTCATCCTCGCGCTGCCCGCCTCGCTGCTCACGTTTGTCAGCGCCGGAAAGCTCGGGGCCGAGCGCCTGAGCAGCCTCTTCACCGGGGTGGCGAGCCTGTGGGGCGGCGGGATGCGGTCCCTGGCGGTCCTTGTCCTTCTCTGCGGCGGCCTGATTCCCCTGGCGCTCCTCGCCACGCTGGCGGCCGTGCATGCCCAGGCCCGTCTCGGCTGGCCGAAGGCGGACCTGCGGCCCCTTGTCCGGTTCGCCCACGCCCTCGGGCACTGGGCCATTCCCGAGGTGCAGGTGCTGGCGGTCCTGGTCGCCCTCATGAAGCTCGGGAGCGTGGTCGACGTCCGGCTTGGCCCCGGGTTCTGGTGCTACTGCGCGATGGCGCTCTCGCTCCTGATCGCGGAGCGCAGCTTCGACTTCGACTCGAGCGCCCCCGCTGGCGGATCCGGCGCCGCGACAAAGCCATGAGCCGCCCCGTCGCGCGCCTCGGGCTCAGGAGCAACTCGACCGCGGCCGCGCTGGCGCTCGCGGCCGCCGCGATGCTCGTGCCGGCCAACCTGCTTCCGGTCCTAAGCACCGAGAGCTCGGGCAGCGACCGCAGCGACACGATCTTCTCCGGCTGCGTGGAGCTTTGGAAGCAGGGCCTATGGGCGATCGCGCTCGTCGTCTTCACGGCGAGCATCCTGATCCCGGTGCTCAAGATCGCGGGGCTCTGCCTGCTGCTCCTCGGGGCGCGCCGCGGCGACCCCGGGCAGTCGCGGCGCCTGACGCGGGTCTACGCGGCCCTCGACTTCATCGGGCGCTGGTCGATGCTCGACGTGTTCCTTGCGGCGTTCCTCACGGGGCTCGTGCAGTTCGGCGAGTTCTCGACCGTGACCCCCCGAAGCGGCATTGTCGCGTTCGCGGCGGCGGTGGTGCTGACCGTGCTTGCAACCCAGGCGTTCGATCCGCGCGTCCTCTGGGCCGCCGACACGGAGTCCCAGCCATGACCTCCGCCCCCTCGCCAAGGGTCTCCCGCGCCCGCGCGTTTCCGCTCATCTGGGTGGTCCCGATAGTCGCGATCGCGATCGGGGGCTGGATGGGATTCCGCGAGCTGCGCGACCGCGGAAAGGCGATCACGATCGACTTCGCCGACGGCTCGGGCGTCGAGGCCGGGAGGACCGTGCTCGAATACAAGGGGGTGTCGGCCGGGACCGTGGAGGCCGTGGAGCTGCGCCCGGGGCTTGCCGGCGTGAGCATCCGCCTGCGCCTGACCCGAAGCGCGGAGTCGCTCGCCAGGGCGGGCGCGCATTTCTGGATCGTGCACCCGGAGATCAGCTTCTCCGGGGTGAAGGGGCTCGACACGCTCGTCACCGGCGTGCGCATCAACGTGCTGCCGGGCGGCGGACCGCCCGCCGCGCACTTCACGGGCCTCGACAAGGCGCCGGTCCCGGAGGTCACCGACGAGGGCCGGGCCTTCATCCTGCGGACCGACCGGCTGGGCTCGCTCACCTCGGGCGCCCCGGTGTTCTACCGGGAGTTCAAGGTCGGGAAGGTGGAGGCGAGCCGGCTCTCCCGCGATTCGACGTCGGTGCTCATCCGCGTCCACGTGGACGCCCCCTACGGCGACCTCGTGCGCACGAGCACACGGTTCTGGAACACCGGCGGCTTCTCCTTCAAGGTGAGCCTCTTCGGGGGGGCCGAGCTCAAGGACACCTCCCTCGAGTCCCTGGTGACCGGAGGCATCGCCTTTGCCACGCCCGACGTGGGCGCCGTCGCCCCCGCGGCGCCGGCCGGCGCCCAGTTTGCCCTCGCCTCCGAGCCCAACCCCGACTGGCTCAAGTGGTCCCCTAAGATCCCCATCCGTTCGCCCGACACGGCCGATGAATCGCAGCCCAAGGGCGGAATCCTGGACGAACTCATCAAGCCCTAAGCGGAAGCGGCTCCGGTCGCGCCCCCCCGGCGGCGGGGGGCTACACCCCATGGCAGCCTGAGTGATCCCACGATATGCTAGGGCCGTGAGATATCGAAGGCATGATCGCGTCCGGCTCCTTTCGCAGCTGAAGCACCTTGTGGCCGACATGTTCAGGCTCGATGTCCTGATGCCGGACGGCATTGCAGACGACGCGCCGCTCGTCGGCGGCAGCCTTGACCTCGACTCCTGTGATCTGCTCGAACTCGCCCTCTGCATCGAGGAGACGTTCGGAATCGCGATGCGCCGCAATGAGGAGTCGCGCATCGCCCGCGGCAGCATTTCCGACCTTGCCGACTTCATTCTGGTCCGGAGGCTGGCCGCGCGGGTTCCGGAGGCCGGGCGCGCCCCCCTCGTATCAAGCCCCCTTGCCCCAAGGGTCTTCGCCTAGCGTGGCCACCGATGGACAGAAGCACCCTGGCCTTCTCGATGGCGGTCCTTGGCACCATGTGCTGGGGCGTGTGTTTCGTGTGGATGTACCAAATCTCGGCGAAGCAGAATCATCTCCTCGACAAGCTCGGCGAGCAGGGCAAACGCATTGAGAAGCTCTCCCGGATCGAGCACGACCTCATCAAGGAGGTCCATCCGCAGGTCAACGAGATCAAGGAGGAGATGAGCGAGGTGATCGCGGCGGTGAAGGAAAACACCGAGGTGCAGGCCAATGGGCCACGGCGCTGACTAGAGCAGGTTTGGCGCGCGGCTTCACGGGCCCGATCCTCTTGAAATGCCCGGCCGCATGCTCCAGCATCATGGGGCCGCGGGCAGGAGCCGCGCCCCTTTTTCGGGCTTTTCCCCCAACCTATGCACCTCCAACGAACCCCAGGAACCCATCCGCGCCTGCCCTCGGCGTTTGCTGCGCGAGCCGTCGCGCTCTCTCTTCTCCTCGCCCTTCCGGCATTTGCGGCGCAGGGCGCAGGCCTCAACGGCTCCTGGAGGATGGATGTCCCGAAACCCTCGGGCGTCACGCTCCACACCTTCCTCGTGCTCCACGAGGACGGCGGCCGGGTCTCCGGGACCGTCTCCCCGAACGGCTCCGGCGAGATCCAGATCCGCGACGTCCGCAGGGAGGGCGACGACGTCGCCTTCAAGATCGACTGGGGTTGGAATTTCCGCGTGCGGCCCGAGGGGCCGAACCTGCACGTCGTCATCAGCTATGACGGCGGCGGCAGGGACGAGGCGGTGGCCGTTCCCGTGTCGGCCGAGGAGATGCGCGCCCCGCAGGCGCTGCCGCTGCAGCCGGTGCGCGACCTGGCCGACAACGGCCTGGCGCGGACGCCGCCCATGGGCTGGAACAGCTGGAACCACTTTGCCGAGAGGGTCGACGACCGGATCGTGCGCGAGGCGGCCGACGCGATGGTGAGCTCCGGCATGAAGGACGCGGGCTACGTCTGCGTGAATATCGACGACACCTGGGAGGCGGGGCGCGACGCCCAGGGCAACATCGTCCCGAACAAGAAATTCCCGGACATGAAGGCCCTTGCGGACTACGTGCACGCGAAGGGGCTTAAGCTCGGGATCTACTCGTCGCCCGGCCCCGCGACCTGCGGGGGCTACGAGGGGAGCTACGGGCACGAGGAGCAGGACGCGCGCACCTACGCCGCCTGGGGAATCGACTACCTCAAGTACGACTGGTGCAGCGCCGGGCGCATCTACCCGAGCGCGCAGATGCGGCCGGTCTACCAGAAGATGGGCGACGCCCTCGAACGCTCGGGGCGCGCGATCGTCTTCAGCCTGTGCCAGTACGGCATGGAGGACGTCTGGACGTGGGGGCCCGGCGTCGGCGGCAACCTCTGGCGCACCACCGGCGACATCGCTGACAACTGGAAGTCCATGTCCACCATTGGCTTCAACCAGGGGCGCCTGGCCCCTTACGCGGGCCCGGGCCACTGGAACGACCCGGACATGCTCGAGGTCGGTAACGGGGGCATGACCGTCACCGAATACCAGACGCACTTCAGCCTCTGGTGCATGCTGGCCGCCCCCCTCATGGCGGGCAACGACCTGCGCACCATGTCGGCCGACACCCGCGGCATCCTGACGAACCGCGAGGTGATCGCCGTCGACCAGGATCCCCTGGGCCGCGAGGCGACCCGCCTCCTCGCCAAGGACGGCGTCGAGGTCTGGACGAAGCCGCTTCAGGGCGGGGGCCTGGCCATCGGGCTCTTCAACCGCAACGACGAGGAGGCGACGGGCTCGTTCACGTGGGCGCAGGCCGGAAGGATCGCGAGGCCGGCGGTCGTGCGCGACCTTTGGCGGCACAGCGACGTGGCTCCCGCGGCCGACGGCTTTGGCGCCGCCGTGCCCGCGCACGGGGTCGTGATGCTGGCTGTCAAGTGACGGGGCGGAAGCGCCCTAATTTGAATTTGTCCCCGGCTCTTCCGGGGATTGGCTGACCCTCGGATTTGGCCGACCGGCACGCGGCTGGCGGCGCGCTCGGCAGGCCTCCCTTCCTTCGGGTGTTTCCGCAGCCGGAGTCTTTCCTTTCGCGGTCAGATTCCCCCGTTCAAGACGGCGCGGCAGCGAGGATGCGCCAAACCGATCGCGCGATCATGAGCTCCTCGTCCGTGCGAATGACCCGGACCGTAACGCGGCTGCCTGCCGTGGATATCACGGGGGCATTCTTTGCGTTCAGGGACTCGTCCAACCCGATGCCAAGGAAGTCCAGCCCCTTGCATATGCGCGCCCGGACGGACGGGCAGTTTTCGCCTATGCCGGCGGCAAAGATGAGCGTGTCCAAGCCGCCGAGCGCCGCGGCATATGCGCCCACCCACTTCTTAACCTGGTAACAGAACAGCTCCACGGCTTCCGACGCCCGGATGTCGGTTGCCTCCCGCAGCAGCAGGTCCCGCATGTCGGGGCTGGTTTCCGAGACTCCGAGGAGGCCCGACTCGTGATTCACCATCGCATAGAACTGCTTGGGACTAATTTGTTCAACTCGTGCAAGATACGGAGCCAGGCCCGGGTCAAGATCGCCCGAGCGCGTGCTCATGGGCACGCCTGCCGTGGGCGTGAACCCCATGCTCGTGTCGATGCTCTTTCCGCCAGCGACTGCCGCCAGGCTGGCTCCGTTGCCCAGGTGGGCCAGGATCACGCGTGCCTCGGCCGCCTTCGCACCCGCCACCTTCCCAAGCTCCTCCATCAGGTACGCGTAGGACAGGCCGTGGAACCCATACCGCTGGACTCCCTTCGCGTCGAAACGCCGTGGAATCGCAAGAATCTTGGCCACCCGCGGCATGGTGTGATGAAACGCCGTGTCGAAGCAGGCCACCTGCTTGAGATCGGGATGGCGCCGACGAATCGCCTCAATGAGTTCGATCTCGCGGGGCAGGTGGTCCGGATCGTAGGGCCTGAGCCGGTGCAGCTCGGCCAGGAGCTCCTGGGTGACGATCTCCGGCTGGGTGTGGCTCATCCCATGGACCACGCGGTGTCCCACGGCCGTGATCGACGCCAAGGCGCCCCGCTCGGTTAGCCAATCAATCAGGATCTCCGCAGCTGACCGGTGATCGGAAGCCGAAATGGGGTGGCTTCCATTCTCGTTCTTCGCCAAGTCCTTGAAGGTCAGGATCGTGTCGGGAAACCCGATCCGGTCGATCTTCCCATCGAGGCATCGTTTCAGCGGCTCGCCGGCCTCGAAGAGGGCGAACTTGATGCTCGACGATCCCCCGTTGGCGATGAGGAGGTGATTCGTCATTTGCGCGTCCACCGGACTTGGCTCGAATCTGGAGAAAGGGTCATTCGAATTGAAACGGACGTGAGCATATCAATACCCGACGCCCTGCGCAAACCATGTCCTCCATAAAACGGTTGTCATAACCCGCGCGAAGCCTGTCGCGAAGTAGTCCCGATGTTGACAACGCGCCCGAGGCAGGCCTCGGCTTCGGTCGCGGGTCAGCCTCTTTTCTCAAAAGGGTAGAGCCGAATCGGGAGAACCTTCCTGTATCCGACGAAGTCATTGTCGTCAGTGAAGATTGAAAGGTCGTATCGAACTGAAACGGCGCAGATGACGAAATCGGTGAATGGGCCCTGGATGCCCACCGACCGGCATTGGTCATAATACCCGGCAGCTTCCTCATAGTCACCCGTGGCGATTTCGAGATCGGGGAACAGGCGCAAACGATCCCGAACGGCCTCGAATCTTGAGCGTTCACGAATGCCTGAAAGCAATTCCTGCCGTATCGGGCCAATGATTTCGACAAGGCCCTGGTTAACCAGTCTCAACAATTCCTGGCGGTAGGATCCGGCGACATCCTCGCCTCGCCTGAACGCGGCCGACCAGATCGGCGTGTCCGGCAACATTCTCACCGGTTGGCCCTCAGTTTCTTGTGATCGAAGTCGGGCGAAAACTCGACGGTGCCAAACAGGCTCGCAATGCCGCGCTGCTCCCGATGCCTGAGAAACTCAGACAGCGCCTGGTTCACGGTGTCTTCCCCGCGCTTCCCCGCGCGCGCGATGGGCGAGGGTGCCCCGCCCAGTTTGCAGTGGAAGCGCCGCTGCGCGATGTGCTTGAATGCCCTTCCCGCCCATGACCACGCAACCCGCCGCCCCCCAAGACGCCCCGGGGCGGGAGGCGATGCTGCGCAGGCGCGCGGACCTGCGGCTCTGCCTAAGGTACTGCACGAGCGAGGGGATTGTCGCCATGCCGATCGTCACGATGGCGCTGCCCGGGAGCATGGCGCTCTCGGCCCTGGTCACCAAGGCCTTCCCGCTGCCGGCGACCTTGATCGGGATCCTGGGCTCGCTTCCCTTCGTCGGCAACTTCCTGCAGCTCTTCGCCTCGCCGTTCCTTCTCAGGTGGAACCCCCCCAAGGCGGTGATGCTCGCCGCCGAGATCCTCCACCTCGCCAGCTGGGTGGCCCTCGGGTTCATGATGCCGTGGATCCCCCGGGCCTCCCCCGCGCAGGCGGGCCTCTGGATCGTCGCCTGGTTCTTCATTTCAAGCTGCTTTGGCGCCGTGGCGGGCGTCTCGTGGAGCACCTGGATCGAGGAATGGGTCCCGGCCCGGATCCGCGGGAAGTTCTTCGGCAGGCGAAACCAGATTCTCCAGCTCTCGACCGTCTGTTTCCTCATGGCCTCGGGCTGGGTGCTCTCGAGGTGGGACTACTCGGTCGCGGCGTTCCAGGCCGTCATCTTCGGCTCGGCGTTCCTAAGGATCTTCTCGCTCAGGTGGCAGTGGCTGAGCCCGACCGTCCCGCACCGCCCGCCGCCCCCGGCCCGCGAGTCGCTTTCGGGCCAGATCGCCGTCATCCGCGCCTCGGGCTCCTTCCTCGCCTTCGTCCTCTTCGGCGCCGTCTGGAGCTTCGCCGCCAACTGCTTCGGCCCCTTCTACACCATCTTCATGTTCGACGGGGTGGGGTTCTCGGCGCTCGACGTCGGGGTCGTGACGGCGCTCTCCCAGGTCGGCGGCGCCCTGTCGCTTCCCGCGTGGGGCCGCCTCCTCGACCGCTACGGCAACAAGTCGGTCATGGTGTTCTCGCTCATCCTCTGGCAGCTCTCCATGTTCCTCTGGTGCTTCATTAACCCCGGCAACCGGGCGGTCCTCTACGGGCTCTGGACCTGGATCGGGGCGACGAGCGCGGGGTTTGTCCTCGGGCAGTTCACGATCCTCCTGCGCCTCATCCCCTCCGCCGCGAAGAAGCTCGCGATCGGCTTCAACCTGGCCGTCGGGTCCCTTGTCGCCGCGATCGCCCCCGTCCTCGGCGGTTGGGTCCTCTCGAACGCCCCGGCGGGGTGGGGAAGCCCGCTTCGGGTCTATCACATGTGCTTCATGGTCCAGCCGATAGTGGCCCTGGCGGGGGCCTTCCTGCTCCTTCGGGTCCGGGAGCCCGCCGCCAGCCCCTTCTCCCGGGTCGTGGGCGCCATGCGGAATATTCGAACCTTGGGCGGCGTGCTGGGTCTTAGTTTCCTCGTGAACTATGTCTTCACCGACCGGCGCGACCGGGAGGGAGGCCCCTAGCCGGCGCCCCGGATGAAACCCATGGCACCCGCGAGCGTCTCGACATTGCCGGCCCTATGTCCAATCCTATGCAGGTCATGCGCATCACCCAAGACTCCAAGCGCCGCGGCTTTACCCTCATCGAGATCCTGGTCGTCATCGCGATCATCACGTTCCTCGCCGGGCTCACGATCGCCAACGTGGGCAAGCTCTTCGGGGGCTCCCAGGTCGACATCGCCAAGCTCTTTGTCACCCAGAGCATCAAGACCCCGCTCGTCACCTACCGCCTCCACATGGGCGGCTACCCCACGACGGACGAGGGGCTCCAGGCGCTCATGGTGTCCCCCGCGAACCACGCCGACCGCTGGCGGGGGCCGTACCTCGCCGAGGGGACCAAGATGCCGCTCCTTGACCCGTGGGGCGAGCCCTACCAGTACCGCTATCCCGGCGTCCACAACAAGGACAGCTACGACATCTGGTCGAAGGGACCCGACAAGACGGACGGAACGGATGACGACATCGGAAACTGGTGAGCGCGGCGGCTTCACGCTCATCGAGGTCCTGCTGGCGATCGCGCTCTTCGGGCTCCTCAGCTGGATCTTCGTAGGCGCCTCCAACGCGCTCTTCGCCGACAAGGGCCTCTCGCCGGACGAGCAGTTCTGGGCCGCGTGCGCCGCGGCGCGCAAGGAGGCGCTCGAGGAGCGCAAGAGCGTCCTCCTCACGGTCGAGACCAAGGACCCGAGGACGCGGGGCTTCTACCTGTACGACGGCTCCTCGAAGGTGGCGCTGCCGCTCTCCGGGCCCGAGGACCTCGTGGTCGACTTCCACCCGGTGCAGTCGGACTCGAGCTCCTCGAGCTTGATCGGCGGGACGCTGGTCGAGACCCAGCCGCTCGCCGCGGCAACCTTCTACAACGACGGGACCTGCACGCCGTTCCGGGCGCAGGTGCGCACCGCGGCCGGCGCGCATCTGCTCGCGGTGGACCCGTGGACCTGCGCGCCCATGCTCACCCCATCCGATGCGACGTTCTAGGGGCTTCACGCTGCTCGAGGTCCTGGCGGCCCTCCTCATCTTCACCCTCACGGCCGTGGTGCTCGGCGGGGCGTACCTGAACGTGCTCAACAGCTACGAGGCCGCGCAGCGCTCGAACGCCAACGACGACGACGTCTACTTCGCGAGGTCGCAACTCCTCGCGCAGTCCGACCTGACCCAGGCCGGGGCGGGCTCGGAGTTCGACGACAACGACCGCCACGTCAGGTGGACGGCCGAGATCGAGCCCGCGAACACGACCGACCTGTTCACCGTGACCTTCACCTGCGTCGTCTCGGAGCCGTCGGCCGGCCAGCCGCGCACGACCGTCGAGACCTTCATGCTACTTCGCCCGACGTGGTCCGACCCGGCGGCCCACAGCACGCTCCGGGCGAACGCCGCGACCCGGATCGCGCAGGCGCAGGGCAAGCTCCCCAAATGACGCGGCGCGGCTTCACGCTGATCGAGGTGGTCCTGGCCATGGCCCTCGTGGGCCTGGTCCTCGTGGGGCTCAACACGTTCATCTTCTCGATGAGCGAGCTCTGGGGGAAGAACGCCGACGTGCGGCTCTTCGACCAGCACGTGCGCGCCGTGACCCGCTTCCTGCAGCGCGAGATGATCCGGGCGACGCTGCCGCCCGCGGCCGCGGTCAACGCGACACCGGTCGGCGTCCAGAAGATAACCCCGACGGGCGCCTCCCAGGACAACCTGGTGACCTACATGGAGCTCTCCGGAAACCGGATCCTCTCCTGGCCCGAGAGCCCGCTTCCCGAGGTCTTCTGCTCGCTCCAGGTGAGGCGGGACAAGGGCCTCTTCATGCTCTGGCACTCGGACCTCGAGAACCACTTCAACGACGACCCGCCGCGCGAGACGCTGGTGTCGCCCTTCGTGACGGACCTCTCGTACGACTACTTTGACACGGACTTCAACAAGTGGACGACCGAGACGGCGATCCGCACCGACAGCTCCGGAAACCCCGTCCCGCCGCAGCGCCTGCGCCTGAAGTTCGCCTACGAGAAGCTGACGCGCGAGGCCCTGGTCATCGTGCCCGCGGTCGCGCAGGGGCTGCCCAACCCATGGTGAGACGCGGCGCACACCCCCTTCGCGCCCCGGCGGTGCGCTCCTCGGTCATCGTGCTCGTCCTTGTGTCGATGGCGTTCACGGCCGCGGCGCTGACCGCCTTCATCCAGAAGGCCGGAAACGATCTCCTGGTGGAGATCCGCCAGGCCGACGCGAAGCGCCTGCGGCAGGAGGCCTTCTCGGCCCTCGAGGTGACGCTGGCGGTCCTCGAGGACTTCCGCCAGGCCGACAGCGGGCTCCACAGCGCCGCGGAGGGGTGGAACGACCCGCTCGGCTGGGCCGAGTGGACGCCCTCCGAGGGCCGGACGGTCGAGGTCACCTTCCAGGACGAGAGCGGCAAGATCCCGCTGCGCCACGCCGACATCACCACCTTGACGAACCTCTTCCTCTACTGGCAGATGCCGCCCGCCGACGCCGAGAAGCTGGCGGACGCCCTGGAGGGGTGGATGCAGAGCGGGTACGTCTACACGACGGCGATCACGCCCGACTACGACGACGCCCTGATCCCGTACGCGGAGCCGGAGCGGCCGATGCGCTCCTTCGGCGAGCTGGCAGGCGTCTACTACGCGAAGGATGTGTTCTTCGACGAGAGCGGGCTGCCGAACGGGCTCTTCTGGAGGTTCGTGAACGACGTCTCCATCTTCAACTATTCGCAGCCGAACGCGAACGGGGCCAACGAGGACGTGATGGCGTCGGTCGGCCAGTACACCGACGCCCAGCGCCAGCACATCGGCGACTACCTCTCCGGCACCGGCCAGTACGCGCAGCAGGGCGCGAACTACTTCCAGAACTCGGGCACGCTGGCCGCCGTGGCGGGCCTGGGCGGCAACGCGAACGTGTTCGGGACGACGATCTCGGCGCTGCGGATCAACATCACCGTCCACGACGGGCGCTCCCAGTACCGGCTCTCCGCGGTCGTGGCGCCCCAGGGCGGGGCGACCCTCAACATGACGAACGCCACGAACCCCACCGCGGCCGCGAGCGCCTCGTCCGCAAGCTCCCCCGCAAATACCTCCGTGACGAACACGGCCCAGCCGTCCAGCACGGCCACGAGCGCCAAGACCGCCGCCGCCGCCTCGCAAAGCATCAATTATCCCTTTACGATCCTTGAAATGCTGGAAGATGATGAGATCCCGCAGCCATCCCCCGCCGTCCTGCCCAATTCCTGACCATGTGCGCATCGCCCTTTGACTTCCTGCGCGGGGGACCGCCAGCACCCCGGGTGGCCATGGTGCCGGACGCGGTCTTCTTCTCTCGCGCGATCCCGGTGCCGGCCGGGGCCTCGCGGGACGAGGTCGTGGCCCAGGTCGGCCTGGCGCTCGAGTCGCTCTCCCCCTTCCCCCTGACCCAGCTCTACTTCGGGTACTACTGGCCGGCGGGGGCCGACCGCGCCCTGGCCTACGCGTCCTACAGGCGAAGGTTCACGGCCGAGCAGCTGGCGGCCTGGGCGGGCGCCGAGCGCGTGATGCCGGCGTTCGCCGCGGTCCTCGGCTACCCGGCGAAGCCGGCCACGACCGTTCTCCTTTCCTCGGCCGAGGGCCTGACGGCGGTCCACTGGGACAGGGGCCCGGTGCCCGCGGTCGTGCTGCACGAGGCACTCCCGCCCGACGGGGGCGAGGAGGCCCGCGCCGCGGCCCGCTCGAGGCTCATCAGGGCCGCCGGGGAGGCCGTGAAGGTGGTCGACATTCCCTCGCCCACGTCCGCCGTCCCCGGGGGAAGCGACCGCGAGCTCCTCTTCGAGGTGGGGGAGCTCCGCTCGGCGCTCCCCGCGGACGTGGCGGCGGCGCTCGACATCCGGGACAAGGCGGACCTGGCGGCGCTCGCGAAGGCGAGGCGGCGCGACATGCTCCTCTGGCGCGCGGCCACCCTGGCCGTCGTCCTGTGCGTCCTCCTGACGCTCGGGGAGGTGGCGCTCTTCGGCGCCGGGCTCTGGCAGAAGACGCGGATCGCGAAGGTCGCTGCCCAGAAGCCGACCGTCTCCCACATCATGGAGGAGCAGGACCTGGCGGGGCGGATCGATGAACTCTCCACCAAGCGCCTCCTGCCGCTCGAGATGATCTCGGCTGCCTCGCCGGAGGTCGCCATGCCGAAGAACCCGCCCGCGATCCAGTTCCTGCGGGCGACGACCCCCGCGCAGAACACGATTCAGATCGAGGCGCAGACCAACAACGCGGGCGAGATCGCCGGTTACAAGACGGCGCTCGAGAAGCTGCCGAGCGTCGACCGGGTCGAGATCCGGGACCAGCGCGCCCGCGACAACGTCGTGACCTTCACGCTTGTCATCACCTTCAAGACCGGGGCGCTCCAGCCCGCCGCATCATGATCCGCACGCTGCGCGCCTTCTTCCTCGCCCGCCTCCTCAGGGAGAAGGTCCTCCTCACGGGGTTCGTCGTCATGGTGGCCGCCGTGTGGCTCTCCAGCATCTCGGGGCGCACCGGCCGGTTCGTCCGCGAGGTCCGCGCGACCACGTCCGGCCTGAACGACCAGCAGCTCTGGCTCTCCAACAGGGCGTCGATCGAGGCCCAGGCCCGTGCCTCGGCGAGCCGGCTCGACGCGGTCAAGACCCTTGACGCCACGAGGCTCCTGGCCGAGGTCTCGGCGATCGCCGCGGAGACGGGGCTTAAAAGCACGACCAGCGGCGAGACGAAGGACGCGAGCAGCGGCCAGCTCTCGGTGCACACGCTGCAGTTTAACGTGACCAAGGTCGACTGGGCGACGCTCAAGCAGTTCTACCTCGAGCTCTCGAAGCGCTCCCCTTACATCGGGATCGAGCAGTACTCCATGCAGGTCGACCGGGCGAACCCGGCGCTCCTGAACGCGAATTTCCAGATCTCGTCGGTCGAGATTTCGCAGAAATGACGCGGCCGGCGCACCCCCGGTCACGCTAGAGCCACCCGGCCCCCCATGGCCATCGTCTCAAGGCAGGAGCGGGCGCCCGACGCGGTGCCGACCCGCCGCGGGGCGGACCTCCCCTTAAGGCGCCTCGCGTTCCGCGCGATGGCGACCCAGTGCGAGGTGCAGTACACCGCGCCCGCCGGAAACGACCAGGCGAAGCGGTTCGAGGCCGCCGCGCAAGGGTGGGTGCACGCCTTCGAGGCCAAGTTCTCGCGCTTCCAGCCCGGGAGCGTCGTCAGCAAGATCAACGAAGCGGCGGGCAGGGAATGGGTCCCGGTCGACGCGGAGACCGAGGGGCTCCTCTCGATGTGCGACACCCTCCACTTCATGACGCGCGGGATCCTTGACCCGTCCGCGCTGCCGCTCATCCGCATCTGGGACGGGAAGGCAGATCCCCCGGCGATCCCGACTCCCGAGGCGATCGCGGCGGCGCTTAGCCTCGTCGGCTGGACCAAGGTCAAGCGGGAGCCGGGCCGGGTGTTCCTGCCGCAGGAGGGGATGGCGCTCGACTTCGGTGGGTTCGGCAGGGAGTACGCGGTCGACCTCGTGTCCCTGATCGCGAAGGACCACGGGATCCTGGACTCGCTCGTCGGCTTCGGACGCGACCTGCGCGCGACCGGGGCCCCTCCCGGAGGGGCCGTTTGGCGGATCGGGCTCGAGGACCCAGGGAACCCGGACGAGACCTTAGGCAGCGTGGGGTTAACCGGCAACGCGGTCGCCTCCTCGGGAAACGACCTGCGCCCGTCCGCGCTCGAGGGCCGGCGCCATGGCCGCATCATCGATCCCCGGACGGGCTGGCCGGTCGCCAACGGCTGCACGCAGGCGACCGTGATTGCGGACACGTGCCTCCAGGCCGGGATGCTCTCGGTGTCGGCCTTCATTGCCGGGGTCGAGCAGGGTCTTGAACTCATCCGCTCCTGCCCCGGGGCCGAGGGGATCATTCTCACCGGCAGCGAGCGGGCCCAGACGCGGGGCTTCTTCAACTTCGTCGCCTCGACCTGAAGGCGTTTCGCCGTGCGGCCCCGGCGTTCAAGGGGCTGCACCTCCCCATGGAAACTTCCCTGAGGGCAGCCTTTAGACCCGCGGCTGTGTGGACTCGCATGCTGTCAAAGCGCACGCTTCTGAGCGCAAGCCGTGACGCGGGCGGGGGTGCCCTCACGCACCGTTGCGCACAACAACGCCGCATGTTCTGCGCGGATGTCCCGTTTCCCCTGAATCGAGACGACCTCGTTTTCCCGGAGGTCGGGTGTCGTCCCCAAGCTCCTCGTCCCTAATGGAACCTCCGACGTTCCGTGTCGACAGAGTCAGACTATCGCCGCGCTTGCCTCGCGGATTGGAGAATCTGAAACAGGGCAACCATGCTGACGGGTTTCCTGTGGCAACCTTGGAAGCCCGATTCAAACGCCTTTTGGGCTAGGCCCTCGTCCCACAATGCAGTCACCATGTGGAGACAGGGTTGGGTCCTGTTCGCCGGCAAGTCCAGCGCCGCTAACTTGGACGGCAGCAACATGCCCGAATCCAGCCCAAGCTGGTAATCCACAACCACGATATTGAACGCGTTTGCCGCAAGCAATTCGAGCGCCTCTGCCGACGTTCTTGTGGTTACCGGCACCACTCCGAATTCCCCAAATGCCGAAGCCATGGCCTCCAATTGCATCGGATCATCATCGACAACGCAGACTTTCATGTCGCTAAAGTCGGGACGGGAATCCGATATCGCCCCTTCCGGCTGCAACGGCCCCTGTGCGGTGATGTAGGGCAACTCGACCCAGAAGGTTGAGCCCTCATCGCGTTTGGTCTCAAAACCCACCGAGCCGCCGGAGAACTCAGCAAGCTCCTTGCACAATGCAAGCCCAAGCCCCGCACCCGGAGTGCTATCGTTCTCGGAACGGGAGCTTTCCCGAACAAACTTGGAGAAAAGCCTATCCTTGAGCTCCTCGCTGATGCCGGGCCCGGTGTCGATCACCTCAAACCGCAGGCGGCAGAGGCCTTCGGCCTGCAGCACCACCCTTGCACGCAACGCAACACCGCCCCTAACGGTGAATTTCAGGGCGTTGCTAAGGTAGTTTATCAGTATCCGCTTGCTGTGGGTCTTGTCCCCGCACAGCACGAGGTTGGCGGCCGGCCCGGGATCGACGTCGAATGCGAGGCCCTTTTCGCGGGCAATGTTGTCGAAAATGCTGGCGACCTCCGAAATTAACCCAGCGGTAGTGAATTGCTCGAGCTTGACGGCTATCTGACCGGACTCGATCTGGGTGATGTCAAGGGTCTCGTCCAGCAGGGTCTGCAGGTAGTAGACGCAACTTCGCAGGTTGGTGACCTGCCGCAAGGCGGGCTCCCCCAGTTTCGAGCGGCTTAGTATGTCCGCCATCATGCGTGCGCCCGCGATCGGATTGCGCAGCTCATGGCTCACACTCCGCACAAACTCGGTCTTGGCTTCGGCGCTCTTGTTCAGAGCCGTGTTGGCACAGGCAAGATCCCGCGCCAGTTCCTCCGTTCTAATGAGCACTTTCTGCAATTCCTCGTGCTTCGACCTTATCTCGCCCCGTCCCTGCTCAACGGCCCTGGCAAGCTGCCTGTTGCGCCAGCGCAGACGCATTTCCCGCGTCCAGATCAGAATTCCGATCAGGAGCAAACCGGCCGCCGCATAGCATGCGACTGCCATTCTACTCTTGTACCATGGAGTGCGGATCTCCAACGGAATCATTAGCTCCTGTTTCCGTATCCCCATCCCGTCAAGAGCCTCAACATGAAGCGTGTATCTCCCGCTCGGGAGGTTGGAGAGGTCTCGTTCCGACACGGTGGACCAATGCTGGTTGCCCGGATTGGGCTGGTCACGGTTGAGCCATGAATCGCCGCTCGGCTCCGGCTCAAACCCCTCCAGCCAGATCCTAAAGATGGCGAATTCCTCCGAACGGAACTCCAGAAGCGCCGCGCTGATGTGGAGCCAGTTGTTCTCGGGACCGAGGGAAAGCGATTCTCCATTGCGCACATTCGCAGCGAGCAATCTCCCACTGCGGATGTCCAGGATCTGTCGAATCACGAGACTGTCCTCCTTTGGAAGGGGCTCGTCAAAGGAGCCCGAGCAGCGCAGCACACCGCCGAGATGGTTTATCCAAATCGACCCATCCTGATCCTTAAACACACCGTATGCACAGGATTCGCGGCTTTGAGCGGCCTCCTGGATAGCCGAGAAAATGACCTTGGGTGGACGGTCCACGAGCCGGCAGTCGCGGTTGGTCGCCATGACCAACGCTTCGCCGTTCCTTTTGTAGAAGACAGGGTGATAGATGTGGGGACCGAGCCAGCCATAATAGTAGGTGTAGTCCTCGGTGGGGACAAAGCGGCCCCTCGCCTCGTCCCACTCATCGGCGCGCGTGCCCGGCAAGGGATGCCAGGGTTCGGCGGGAACCACGATGTGACCCTCCGTGATCCCCAAGTCGATCCAGCGATCGGGAAGGCCCGACTCAGCGCCGAAAACCTTGAGTCCCCACGCACCGTGGCTCTCGCGAAGGCGTGCCGCTTTTCCGGTCCCCAGCATAGCCCAGTATTCGTTGGGGGAGAGTTCCCCGATGCCGTAGACGGTCAGGCCTCCCGCGGGGACCAACGTGTCTACCCGCCATTGGCCTTCGGTTTTTCGGAGCAAGGCGAACCCGTCGCTCGTGCCGCATAACAGCAGATCCCTTCTGTCGCCGGGGGAAAGGAGGCTGTAAATCTCCTTGGTATCGTAGGCCTGGAGCCTCCCGTCGCTCCCGATCGATGACAGCGTACGGCCGCCGAACCAAAGGGTATCCCCATCCGATACGAGGCCGCGGACTGCTGTCGGCCCCGGAACCGGTTGGAAAGCCTCTTTCTGCTCCTTCGCCGCAAGATTCTGGACAAACAGCCCTCCGCTGCCCGCAACATAGAGGCGGCCCATGTGCCTTGCGGTCACCTCACCGTCCTGTACATTGAGCCCCTGTTTCAGGCCAAAATCAAGGAATCGAAGCTGGACGTCGAGGCGGACCAGCTTCCGTTGAGTCGCCACCCAAAGGCCTCCATCCCGGTCCGTGGCTGCCGCCACCACGGCCTGCTCAGGCAGCCCATTCTCACTGTCTAGGTGCGCCTTTAGGCGCCCATCCCTTTCGAAGATGAAGAGCCCGTCCTGGAGGGTTCCAACGAGAAAGCCCTTATTGAGGTCCACGATGCAGGAGGGAAGCAGGCGCAGCCCCGGATTGGCCGCGAGCCACGGCGCAGGCTGAAGCAATTGGCCGTCGAATGAGAAGGTCTTGCCACCGCTTGTTATGGCCCAGCAGCTGCTCGAATCCTTGGGTTTAATATCAACAATATGTTCGTCTCCAAGCTGATCGCGGAACCCTTCCTCAATATTGATGGGCACGAGTGATGCGTTAACGCGCGCCAAATGGAATCCATGCTCATTGACGGCAATAAACGTGCCGGAAGGGATCGAGGCGATCCCCTGCGTCTCGGAGGCTATGCCCGCCAATTTCGCGCTTGTCCCCTCTCCCGCTTGGAAAAGGCCCTTCCTGTACGCACCCAGGAGCTTCCCCTCTGGGTCCTCCGCCAAGAAATGAAGCTCGTCCTCCACACCCCCCAACACAAGACGCGCTATCGCTTCAAATTCCCCCACCCCTCCCTGGCGAAGCTCGAATACGGTTCCCCCGCCACCGACCAGAATCTTGCCATTGCGGGTCTTAAGCAGGGAACACGCCTTGGAGATATGGACGATCTGAGTCCACCGGCTTCCGTCATAGAGATACGCGCCGTTGCTCGATCCGACGATCAGGCTGCCGTCGGGCATCTGGCTGACAAAGGTGAGTGTGCTCGCGAAGCTGCCTTCCGGAATGGAATACACCTGGGCCACGTACGATCCGTTTCGGAGCCACACGTCCTCACTTCTCATCGAGCCTCCGTTCGCTATGGCGGGGCCAAGAGCAACAAGCATCACAGCCGCTATTGATCCGAATCTCACCATAGAGTGAAAAATCACATATGCTCGAACGGGTAAAGGCGGGGGTTTAGATTCCCCTCCCCGGTGCGGAGACTCCAATGCCTATCTAAGAATGGGTAAAGGTGCCCATTTGATCCTCTCATCAGATTCGGGGTTGCCTATAAACCCACATAGGCAACCGATTGCCTCGGCGCTAGGCCGGATAGCCTTTGAATAGCTTGAGACAGAAGTCCGCGCATTGCTATTGCGCGAATTTCCATCATTCATGGTACTCGGTAGCTTATGAACAGCAGCACCGCGCACGATGCCCCCAACAAAGTAGCCCGGCCGCGAATCATCATTGTCGAGGATTTTCCGGTCGTACGGGACGGGCTTTCCCAACTGTTGAGCGCCGCACCCGATTTCGAGGTTGTCGACGCAGTGGGTGACGTGCGCAGTGCGCGAATGAGCATAGACCGCAATCAGCCGGACCTTTTGTTGCTCGACCTGATGCTGGACGGCCAGAATTGCCTAACGCTCATTGCAGACCTCTCGCGCGAGCGTCCGCAGCTAAAGATTCTCGTGCTTTCCATGCTTAGCGAGGCACTCTTCGCCGAGCGCGCCCTAAGGGCCGGGGCAATCGGTTATGTCATGAAGACCGCCGACACCCCGGAAGTCCTTCAAGCGATTCGCAGCGTGCTGAGCGGACGGGTTTACCTGAGCCCGAAGATCTTCGTCACCTTGTTCAGGGGGCTGCTTCACCGCTCCCCGGGTCGGCAGATGAAAGGAGCAGAGGGACTTTCTGACAGGGAATTGCAGGTATTCCAACTCATCGGCTCCGGGGCGCCGAATCGACAAATTGCCCAGCAACTCGGTATTAGCGTAAAGACGGTGGAGACGCACCGCGAGCACCTGAAGGACAAGCTCGGATTGAAGGATAGCGGCGAGCTCCTCCATGCCGCCGAGTTGTTCATCAACTCATTGGCAGGCTGAGAATCGTACGAGAGAGCCTTCCCTGATCATCCGGCCTCGGTACCAATCCACCGATTCCAAAGTCAGGGAGCGGCCCCGATGGCAGACGTGAGCGATTCCGGTAGTAATACATTGCTCCAATTTCTGCCATCGAATCTCTCCAGCAGGAGCGGATTAACGGCAGATACTCGGCTAGACGATGCCCAATCCACCTGACTATTCAACAACAGCGCCGCACCGCCGCGTATTGTGCGCCGATGACAACATCTTAGTTCGGAAGGCGATCTGTTTTGCTCTTAGTCAGGCAAAGTATGCGGTTGAATGCGTGGCCGATGGGCGTGAGGCGCTGGAAAGGATTGAGGCTGCTAATGGAGCCTTCCAGATACTGGTAACCGATCACTACATGCCCAATCTTTCGGGTCTCGAGTTGGTACGCCTCCTAGTGAGCCAAAAAAGACCTTTGGAAATCATTGTGGTGTCTGGCGGCCTAAACCCGGAAGCGAAAAACGAATACATGCGGCTTGGGGTTCGCAAAATCATTGAAAAGCCCTTTTTCGCCGACGAGATCATCGAGGCTTTGGAATCAATCTCCCCAGAGTAGCTTCGGAATCCGGAATCACTCGCGTTCCCGTCTTCTATTGCTCCCTGTGCGTGCCAAATGTAAGCGTCCGCCCCGGTGCCTTGGACGGGTTTCTTGATGGTGCCCATTGAGCAATCAAGATGGGGCCATGCGAGACGTCGCAATGGTGCCCATTGGGACAGGAAGAGCCAACTCAGGTTGGCTTCCAGTTTGCTGGGGTCAGGGCGTCGAGGTCATCACGCGTAGTCATCGCGGGCAGCCGGGTGAGGACGTCGCGCAGGTAAAGGAGCGGATCGATCTTCCGGCGCTGGCAGGAGACGACGATCGAGTAGATGATGGCGGAGCGCTGGCCGGCGTCGGGATGGCCGATAAACAGCCAGTTTTTCTTGCCGATTGCGGACGGGCGGATCGCATTTTCGACGAGGTTGTTGTCGAGACGGGTTTCGCCGTACTCGAGGTGCCTGGTCAGCTCGGCCCAGTGGCGCAGCAGGTAATCGCACGCCTTGCCGAGCCCGGACTTGGGCCGCGCCTTCGCCCTGAGGCCCGTCGCGACCTTTTTGAGCCAGTAGAGTGGCCGGGTATAGTGCTTCTGGCGGTGCCGACGACGATTGGACACGGTCAGGTTCTTCTCGTCCCACAGCGCCTCGCATTCGTAGAGCCAGCCGATGATCCGCAGGACGAAGCGCACCGCCCTCGGGTTTTCCCGCTCGGATTCAAAAAACTTGCGCCTGGCATGCGCCCAGCAGCCGACCCAGGTGACCTCCGGGTGCTTGCGCACATAGCTCGGATAGGCGCCCCACGCGTCCGACTGCAGGATCCCGTGGAAGCCCTCGATGAGCGTCGTCAGTTCCCCGTGCCGGCGCGACAGGCGCCAGTCGAAGACCACGTCGTCTCCCGGCTTACTGATCACCCACAGCCATCCCTCGCTCGTGCCCCCGTGCTTTTCATCGGGGTCGTTGCACCTAACCGGCGTCTCGTCGGCCTGCAGGTACCCTCCCGCCAAGAGCCGCTTGAGCATCTGCCGGTAGATCGGCTCCAGCCATTCGGCGGTGATCCGGATCCAGTCTGCCATGGTCTGCCGGGGGATCGACGCCCCCCAGCGCTCCGATTGGCGCTCCAATCGGTACAAGGGCCTATGCCGGTTGGCGGACTATGCCGGGCCGCCTAGATACGTAGATGGGAGTGAGCGGTTTCAACCCGGCATAGTCCGGATGCGGTGATGGCTATAGTTTGCGAAGGAAGTCGAGTAGCTGGTCTCCGGGTTTGAAGCGACTGACACGTCCATTCTGCTTATGGCTGAGCGCAAGGATTTGCTCTTTCAGTGACAGGTTCGCATCAAGGTAGACTTGCGTGGTTTCCACTGATTCGTGGCCAAGCCAGATGGCGATCAGCGAGCGATCGATGCCGGCCTGCAACAGTTCCATCGCTGCCGTGTGTCGCAGCATATGGGGCGTTATTTTACGCCCTTTGAGCGAGGGACATTTTTGGCAGGCCGCAGTGACGTGCTTGTCCACCAGATCCTGCACGGCATCGTGACTAAGTCGGCCGCCGCGCGTGCTAGGGAACAGATAGCCTTCGCTGGCCTCCCCTTGTCGGCGGAACCAAGCCTGTAGCACTCGAGCAATGGACTTTGTCAGCGGCGTGCATCGTTCTTTGCGGCCCTTTCCAAGGCAATGGATGGAGGCGCCCGGCCCGAGGGTGACATCCTTGTGGCGTAGGCCGGTAACTTCGGCGAGTCGCAGGCCAGTTTGCATGGTAGTGAGCAAGAGCGCGTAATCTCGCATCCCGCCCCAAGAGCGTTGATCGACCGAAGCCAGGATCGCGGCAGCCTCCTTTTGGGTTAGGAAGCCGACGATCTTTCGTTCACAGCGCTTGGGAGGTATGGCCAGGACGCGTTGGATCAGGCCGGCATGCTCGGGCACCTCGAGTGCCGCATAGTGGAAGAAGGAGCGGATTGCGGTCAGGCGCAGATTTCGGGTTCTCGCGCCATTCCCGCGTTCCCGTTCAACCATGTCCAAGAAGCGGCCGATAAATTCTGCATTCAGATCCCCCAGAGCTAGCCGTGTCGGAGCCCGATGGAGCTCCCTTTCCGCAAAGGCAAAGAGCAATCTGAAGGTATCACGGTAGGAGGCGATCGTGTGTGCGCTCACGTTGCGCTGGGAGACCAATCGCTTTGAAAAAAAGCTTTCGATCAAGAACGGGAGTTCAGTTGTCGGTGACATGGGTGGCTCCTTTCCAGCGTGATTCGACTCGACCGATGGCGGCGGCCCTAAGTGCTGGCGTGCTACTCAGGTACCAGTACGTGGAGGCGACGTTCACATGCCCAAGGAAGGTCGATAGCACGGGCAAACGTGCCTCCACGTTCGTGACCGATCGCTCATACCAGCGACGAAGAGTTTCGACAGCAAAGCGGTGCCGCAGATCATGGATTCTGACCCGAGGCTCACCTGGGGCCGTAAGTCCCGCTTTGCGTTGCAGCTCACGGAACGACCATCGCAGATATCCTCCGTTGAGAGCCGTGCCACGATTGGATACAAAGAAGAGTCCGCTCGTTTGGCATACGAACGAACGCCGCCAGCCAGTCCGAAGGAAACGATCCCTCCGATCCGTATAGCGACGAAGGATTTTAAGGGTGGAACGGTGGAGTGGGACCCGCCTCGACTTCCCAAATTTTGTATCGCGGATGGTTAGATAGGCTTCCCTCCAATCAACATCTTCGGATCGTAAGTTAACGGCCTCGCTGACCCTCATGCCGGTGACCACCAGCAGGCCGAAGAGCACGTAAAGGGTCCACGGGCGCAATCCGCGGGTTTGCGTCAGCCGCCCCCCACGCGCAGCCTTCAGTAGGCGGTTTATTTGCCGCTCCGAGCAAAGTCGGGGCTTTGCCCTCTTCCGTGGTGAGCGGAGCAGCCCTTTGGGCGGGATCTCGCTGGCTGGGTCAATCCCGTTCCAATAGCGGGCAAACGCTCGGATGGTACACATGCGAGATACACAGCCGCCGCGATCCAAACAGGGGTTCTCTGTCGCAAATTCCATGGCAAGCCTTGTCGTAATCCGGGTCGCCTTTTGTTTCTCCAAAAACGCGGCAAACTTATGGAGATGGCGCTCATCGATCTCGAGTTTGTAGCCAAGGCCGCGACGGAGCTGCAGGTAGTCGCCGATCGCTTTGTGCAGCGCTTTCATACAACACCTCCCGGCCAGCGCACGGCGAGCGGTCGTAGTGCCTCCATATCGACCTTGGCATAGATTGCCGTCGTACTCGCGTCTTTGTGACGAAGGATTCGGCCAATCTCGTCAAGCGAGGCGCCGCGACGGAGCATCTCGCCCGCAAGCGTATGTCGGAAGGTATGGGCTCCCATGCTGACTCCGCTAATGCCCGAACGCAGCAGCGCACGGCGGGCAACATGGCCAACGCTGATTCGACTGATACCGGCCAATGGTGCGTGGGTGCTGACGAAGACTTCACGGCTAGTGCAATTTGGGCGACCATCCTTGAGATATTCCGCGATTGCGCGTCCCACATCGCCGGGCAGCGGAAGGGCAATCACCCGGCCGCCCTTCCGTGACCTGATGTTGACGCGGGCTCCTTCCCAATCGACATCCTCGAGCCGCAAGGCCGCAACTTCACACGACCTCAGCCCGAGTCGCGCCAGTAAGAGCAGTATAGCGTAGTTGCGCCGGCCAGCTGCATCATCCCGCTCTTGATTTGCTAAAACTCGGCGCACCGCCCCTCGCGGTAACTGCTTCGGCAATCCAGCCAGTGTCCATCCTGCGACGGAGGGGACTGCCGCCACCAGATCCAAGGTGATCTCGCCACGATGACGCAGGAACTTGAAGAACGAGCGCAGCGCATTCGTCAGGTACGTTGCTGAGAGGCGGCCATGCCGTTGGACATGATGACGGATAAAGCTCAGTATCGCCGGTGCTCTCAAAACTCCCAATTCGACCGGGCCAGCGCCGTATTCACGGATCAAAAACCTCCGGACCGGCAAAATATACCCAGCGATCGAAGTTGGCACGAACCCACGGTAACTTTCTAGGTAATGAGCATATTCCCGGAGACAGTGTTCTACCGGAGTGAGTAGCAATGGCTTTGGGGGCGCCGCTACGCCTGCCTTTCGTAACATCGCTAGCAATCTTAGAAGAGCCGCCCTCATCGGCCTGCGGCGCGAGCTTCTCGTGCGCATGTGGTGGGCGAGGAACCGCTCCAATGTTGGTTCATCCAGAGCCTCAACCGTCAGACTCGTTCGCCGCATCCACACATCCAGGTCGGCAAACAGGAGGGTGTCGGGATAGAGTGTAGGCCGCTTGTATCCCTGGGCCGTCAACAGAGCTGTGTAAGCGCCGATATAGGTACGCAAGGGCCCGCTGTACAGGCCCGGATTATTCTCGGGATCGAGGAGTGATTTCATGGCAGCGTCAGCTTAACGCAGCTGCCGACCATCCGAGAACCGCATCCGGACTATGCCGGGTTGAAACCGCTCACTCCCATCTACGTATCTAGGCGGCCCGGCATAGTCCGCCAACCGGCATAGGCCCTTTTATGCCGTTCCCGGCATAAAAGGGCACGTGCTCGACGTATTTGGAGAGTGCGATCCAGGCCAGGAGCCCAGCCGAGGCGTAGCCGCCCACCACCGGGCGCTCCGGCGCCTTGGCCACCACCGGCGGCCGCGTCCGGTCGAGCTTATGCCGGTACTTCGGCCGGATAATCTCCCGCTTATAGATCTGCGGCGACGTGACATCGATCTCGAAGGTACGCTCTTCGCCGATCTTCTCATAGGCATCCGGGTCGGCCTTCACCTCAGGAGGCTCGATCACCACCGTCTCCTTCACCGGCACGTTGCGGAAGGCCTCCGCCGGCGTCTCCCTCTTCGGCTTCGGCGACGCAAGCCGCTCGTAGCTGACCAACTCCACCTTCGCCTCTGCCGGCGCCTGCGGCGCATCCTCCAAGGGCAGGCTCGTCTGCAGCCGGTCCAGCTTCTCGCTTTTCCCAGGACCAAACACCATCCGCTTCAGCCACGCATTCTCGACCTCCAGCGCGTGGACGCGCTCGGCAAGTTCATCGTAGCTCGGAGGCATATGTGTATCCTTATATCGGATACGTTGTTTGTCGAGCTTATTTTAGCGCTCATACCACGCTTTTTGACAGCCATCTTTCAGGTCTATCCCCGCCAGCTTCCCCTCACGCTTACGGCCGTCCCCAATGGCCTCCAGGCCGCCCCTGGACAGCTGGCACCCGGCGACTACGCCCTCCTTGTGGACGATAAGGTAATCGCTTTTCACGTTGATTGAAGAATTCGCCCGACCACGAGGACGTGATCTCGGTTCCTCCGGTTGATGGATGGGTGAAAACAGATCCCCAATGAAATGCTTCAACACGGTCCTCGCATCCGGACTCTTGGTGCCCGTGGCGAGACTTGAACTTGCATTTTTAGCGCGCGCCGCGTCTCCCCCAAGAATCACCTTTTTTTGACGGTGGGTTGATATCCATCGTAAGATTCAGCCAGTCAGGGAATAGCACGCTCATTCACGGCCCTGTTGGGGTAACGCCCCAAGGGCCTATATCGACAGTCAATTGCATTATATGGTCGCCGGGTGCATTCATTCCGGCGGCCCGCAAGGGCCATTCCGACATACATCATACAACCCATACCAAGGAAGGATCCCTGCCATGAATAGACATTCCCCCATCAACCGCGGCCTCGCCGCGGCAGTCTGCGCCCTGTGCGTCGCCCCCATCTTTGCCGCGGACGTCGCGTTTTACCCCGTCGGCCAGCTGCCCGGCGGAAAGGCGAACAGCCAGATCCGCGATGCCGTGCTCGACGACGGCGAGATCGTGGCCGTCGGCTTTGCGACCCAGAATCCCGCAAGCACGCTCAATCCCGGCGGCGCGGGGGACACCGCCGTCACCTGGACCCTCAGGGACGGCCTTGCGCCGCTGCCCGCGGACGTTCCCGGGATGACGCCTCCCGCCGTCACGCGCAACGTCACCGCCTCGGCCATCGCCAGCGATGGCCTCGATATCGCCTACCGCTCGCTCACCGACAATTCCGGCCAGGACGTGGTGGCCGCGCTCGCGACCCACCACGCGAAGGACATCACGGTCATCGGGGTGCTCCCGGGGATGCCGATGTTCAGCGCCGCCGTCGCGGTGTCGGCCGACGGCCGGGTCGTTTACGGGTTCAACGCCAACTCCTCGGGCCAGGAGATTCCCTTCCGGTGGACGCCGTCCGAGGGGATGACCGCGCTCGGGCTCCTGCCCGGCGCCGCCTCGGGCCCGCCCGCGGGCCGCGCGACAACCGCCGACGGATCGATGGTCGTCGGGGGGCGCGCCGTCGGGACCCGGGGGCGTGGGCTACGTCTACCGTCACGGGCGCGGCTTGAGCGCGCTGCCGCTCGCCGCGGGCGGCACGTGGACGGTCGCCTTCGCGATCACGCCGGGCGGCCGCTTGATCGCCGGCACCGGCGACTCGGCGGCCCATCCTAGCGGCGAATTCCTCCTCTGGCGCGACGGGAAGGTCGAGCCCCTGGGGCTCCCCGGCGCGCAGACCGCGACCAACTTCACGAACTTCGGCGGCCTCGCCTCGGCCGGTCGGGTCCTGGTCACGTTCGACAACAGCAGCAGCTACCTCCACAACGCCTACGGCTGGTTCGACCTGAAGAGCGTCATCGAGGGCGCGGGCGTGAGCTTAAGCGACTGGACCAGCATGCTCGCCTTCGGCGTCTCCGCGGACGGGCGCCTCGTGTTCGGGAGCGGCTTTAACTCGACGGGATCCGAGGGCTTCGTCGCGGAATTCCCAAAGGGATACCTGCTCAACTACGGGCGGCCCGCCGGGTGTCCCGCGCAGGACGACGACGACGACGGCGGCACCTAGCCGCCCACCTTGAAGCTCGAGCTCACCTGGAGGACCGCCATCACCATCGCGATCGCGATGAAGCCCACGAAGACGAACACGGCGCCCAGGATCACGCTCGCGATCACCTTCGTGAACATGTTGAGCTGCCTCGAGATCTTCAGCTGGTAGGTGGTCGCGATGTCCTTGAGGCACGGCACCACGTTGCCCGTGTTCTCGCCGACGGCGAGGCGGTCGAGGACAAGGTCCGGGAAGCAGCCCGTCCGGCCGAGCGCGGTCGAGAGCGCCTCGCCCTCGAGGACCCGGTCGATGGCCCCGTCGAACGCGCGGCGGTGGACCCGGTTCTTGATCTGGCGCTCGGTCATCCGGAGCGCCTCGGCCGCCGTGATCCCGTTCTGCAGGAGGACGCCGAGGGTCTGGCTAAAGTCGAGGACGGTCTGGGAGCCGATGAAGGGGCCTATGACCGGAAGCCGCAGGAGCCATGCGTCGCTCTTCTCGCGCCCGGCTTCCGTCTCGCGCCACCTCCAGGCCGCGACAATCCCTATCGCGGCCGCGATGACGACGAAAAGGCCGTAGTGGAGCGTGAAGTTGGCGAGCGCGATCAGTATCCGCGTCGAGAGCGGCATCTTGCCCCCCAGGGAATGCAGGAGGGTCTGCAGCCTCGGCAAGAGGAAGAAGAGGAAGAACATGACGACCCCGAAGGACGCGACCACGATCACGACCGGGTAGGCCATCGCCGTCAGGAGCGCCGTCCGCAGCTCCTTCTGCTCGGTCATGAGGTCGATCAGCCGCTTGAGCGTGTCGTTGAGCGAGCCCGTCGCCTCGCCGGCGCGGACGAGATTCGTTGTCGAGCTGTCGAAGACCCCGGGGTAGGACTCCATCGCGCGCGAGAGCGGCGCCCCCTCGCTGAGGCGCGCCCACAGCCCCTCGCAGAGCGTGCGAAGGCGCGGCTCCTTGATCCGCATCGAGAGGAGCCGCACGGCCTCGCCGCCCGAGAGTCCGCTCGAGGTCAGGTCGTGGAGGGACTCAAGGAAGGGAAGCGTCTCGGCGCGCCTCGGGGCGGAGGCGCCGCGGGCCCCGCCGGCCTGCTCCGCGGCCAATTCCTGCGCCCGGGGGGTGCTCCGCTTTTGGGGGGCCGCCGCGGCCGTCCCCGGCGCGGGCGACGCGTCGACGACCGCCGCGACGGAGAGCCCGCGGGCGGAGAGGAGCCTAAGCGCGTCCTTCCTCGTCGGGGCGTCGATCGCCGACTCCACGGGGTTTCCGGCGGAGTCGCGGGCTTTGTAGGCGAAGCGGGGCATCGGGCTTCCTTAAGGGGCCGGCCCTACCTGTCGGAGATCGTGATCACGCGCAGCACCTCGTCGAGGGTGGTGTGGCCGGCCTTGACCTTCTCCCACCCGCTCTGGCCAAGCGTGCGCATGCCCTGCTGGCGCGCGCTGTGCGCGAGCGTTCGGGTGCTCTCGCGCCGGAGGATCTCGGCGTGCATCTCCTCGTTCAGGCGGAAGATCTCGAAGAGGCCGATCCGGCCCCGGTAGCCCGTCCCGCGGCAGCGGTCGCACCCGACGGGCGCCCGCAGCGACGTGACCGTCTCCGCCTCCTTGGGGTCGCAGCCGAGGATCGAGAGCGACTCGAGCACCTTGATCTTCGTCACGGGCTCCATCCGCGCGCATTCCGGGCAGAGCCTGCGGACCAGGCGCTGGGCGATCACCAGCTCGATCGCCGAGGCGACCAGGAAGGGCTCGATCCCCATGTCGACCAGGCGCGTGATGGCGCCGGGCGCGTCGTTCGTGTGGAGGGTCGAGAAGACCAGGTGGCCCGTGAGCGACGCCCGGATCGCGATGTCGGCCGTCTCCCGGTCGCGGATCTCGCCCACCATGATGACGTCGGGGTCCTGGCGCAGGACGTGCCGAAGCGCCGAGGCGAAGGTGAGCCCGATCTCGGAGCGCACCTGCATCTGGTTGACGCCGGGGACCTCGTACTCGATCGGGTCCTCGATCGTGATGATCCGCAGGTCGGTCGAGTTGATGTGGCGCAGGAAGGCGTTGAGCGACGTGCTCTTGCCCGAGCCCGTGGGGCCCGTGACCAGGATGATGCCGTGGGGATAGTCGAGGACCTCCTTGATCTGGGTCTGCTCCTCGGCGCTCATGCCGAGCCGGTCCATCGTGTAGGCCTCCTTCTTCTTGTTGAGGAGGCGCAGCGAGATCGACTCGGCGTAGATGGTCGGGATCGTCGAGACGCGGATGTCGAGCGTGTTGCCGCCGGCCTTGAAGTTGATGCGGCCGTCCTGGGGGAGCCTGCGCTCGGAGATGTTGAGCCGCGCCATGATCTTCACGCGCGAGATGATGGCGTCCTGGAAGCGCAGGAGGTTCTCCGGGACGGAGACGGGGACCAAGAGCCCGTCCACCCGGTAGCGGATCCGCAGCTGGCCCTCCTGGGGCTCGAAGTGGATGTCCGTCGCCTGGTCGTCGACCGCCTGCGTGATGACGTCGGTCACGAAGCGCACGACCGCGGCGTCCTCGTCCACGTCGGCCTCGGCGTCCCGCTGGGCCTCCGGGGCGACGTAGCCCTCGTCGCTGTCCTCGAGCGCGCCGGAGCCGACGCCGAAGTTCTCGATGATGAGCTGGTGCACGCGCTCGGGCACCGCCATGTGCCAGACGATGGGCCGCGGCGTGAACGTCCTAAGCCAGTCGGCCATCGACGGGTCGGGAAGCCAGGCGGAGGCGAGGTGCAGCGGGGTCGCCGCCGTGGGCTCGGGATCGCCATCCGGGGAGGCGGGCGGGCCCACCCGGATCGGGATCAGCTGGAAGTCGTGGACGAGGCGCGCCGGCAGGAGCCCGCGCGCGCCGGGGTCCGTCTCCAGGTTCGTCGCGATGTCGAGGCCTGCCGCCTCGGCCACCATCGAGAGCGCGGTGTTCTCGTCAATCGAGAGGGCGTTGACGAGTGCCGCGAGCCTCATGCCGCGGGGCGCCTCGAGCACCGTCTGGCGCTGCTCGTCCGTCAGGCGCGAGGCGATCGACTCGGGGAGGGTGTCCTGCTTGGTGGCGGGCATGGCTTCTCGCGGGAGCCTTTGGGGGCTCACCTCGTGTCCAGCTTGTCGATGATCGATTCCTTGGCGTCGGGCATCTTGTCCGGGTTCCTCAGGAACTGATTGATCTGGTCCCGGTTCGACATGCCCCTGATGGTGGCATTCGTGTCCGCCGTCGCCTCGCTCGGCCTGATGACGTGCGGGCGGATGAAGAGGATCAACTCCGTGCGCTCAAGGTCCTTCGTGCGCCCGCCGAGCAGGTTGCTGAGGATCGGGATCTCGTAGAGGAGCCCGAGCTTGCTCTTGTCGGTCGTGAGGCCCGAGCTCTGGAGGCCGCCGAGGATCGCCATCTGGCCGTCCAGCACGTTGATGAACGCCGTGGCCTCCCGGTGGCCGATGATCGGCTGCTCGTTGCCGTCGATCAGCACGCTTCCCTGGTCGTTGTCCACGGTCTGGTCGATGTTGAGCTGGATGCCGCCGTCGTCGCCGATCAGCGGGGTCACCTTGAGCGTGATGCCGATGTCCTTGTAGCTCACGGTGGACGAGGTCGCGAACGAGCTGTTCGTCCCGACCGAGGCCAGCGGGACGCCGGTCGTTCCGGTGAGGACCGGCTTCTGCTCGGTCACGGAGATCGTGGCCTGCTTGTTGTGGGTCGTCGTGATCGTGTCCTGCTGCAGGATCTTCACCTTGTGCAGGTCGCCGTTCGGGACGAGGGTCGCAAGGAAGTTGAGGGGGTTGACGCCTCCGGTCACCGGGGTCGTCCCTGTGGAACCCGTGCCGGTCGTCCCGGTCACGGCCGCCGTCACGATGGGGCCGAAGGTCCATCCCGCCAGGGCTCCCGTGGCTCCCGTTATGGACGTGCCCCCGTTCGGGGCCGTCCCGATCGTGAGGCCGAGGGCAGTCAGGCCGTCCTGGTCCGTGTCGGAGAGCGAGACCTCGGCGATCACGACCTGGATCGCGACCTGGGCCAGGAGGACGTCGATCTTCTCGACAATGCTCTTGATGAGGCGGATGTCGTCAAAGGTCCCCGAGACCACGACCGAGTTCGTCCGCTCGTCGGGCTGGATCGTGATGAAGCTGCTGAATTCGCTGGAGCCGAGGGCCTCGGCGCCGACCGCGGCGGCCGCGGTCGGGACGGAGTTTGTGGCGGCGGGCTGGCCCGGCGTCGCGATCTGGCCCGGGCGCACCGACTGGGTGGCGGCCTTCTGCGTCGCGGCGTTCTGGCCGCTGATGAGGGCGGAGAGGAGCGTGGACACGTCCTTCGCGTCGCCGTGCTTGAGCGGGATCACCTCCATGCGGGTGAAGGGGTCCGACTTGATGTCGAGCTGCGCGATCAGCGAGTCGAAGAGCGAGTACTCCCTCGGGTCGGCGATGAGGATGACCTGGTTCGTCCGGTCGTCGGCGGTGTAGGAGGTCGTGGAGCGCAGCTGGTTCGCCGCGGGCCCGGAAAGCATCGACTTGATCTTCGAGACAACGTCCGCCGCCTTGGCCCCGTTCTTCAGGGCGTAGAACTTGGGCTTGAGGGTATCCTGCCTCGGCTGGTCGACCGTCTTCAGGAGCCGCTCGATCTTCTGGATGTTCTCGAGCGAGTCGGTGACCATGACCACGTTGGCCTTCTCAAGCGGTACGAGCCCGCCGCCGATCCCCGGGGTCATGAAGGACTGGATCTGGGGCACGAATTCCGAGGTCCTAAGGAACGTGAGCTCGAAGATCTTGGTCACAATCTTCCCGCTCGGTGGCAGGTCGAGCGACGATTCCGTGATCATCTCCGGCGCCTCGCTCTTGGCCTGGGAAAGCGCCGTCACCTTGAGGAACCGGTCGCCCATGGGGGACACCGAGACCCCGTTCAATTCGAGGATGGTCTCCAGCGCCGTCACGAGCTCGGCCTTGGAGATCGGCCGGTTGATCTTCAGCGAGTAGTTGGCCGTCGGCAGCGTGCCCGGCCGCACGATCGTCCTGCCGGTCAGGTTCTCAAGGGAGACCAAGACCGAGTCGATGTCGACGTCGCTCAGCTTGAACGAGTCGACCATGGTGTCGCTCCCCTTGATGACGGCCGCGGCACCGGCGGGCGCCGCGGGCCTCGGGAGGGCCGCCGGGGGGGTCTGAGCCAGCAGGCCCGGGACGGCTAGGAAGCCGGAGGCGAGCCACAAGCGTGCGAGGCGCAATGTCATGCGGATTCGGGAAGGGTGATGAAAAGGCAATGCGCCGTAAATGTAAATGGCGATGTGTTAAGACGCCCAATTCCCCAAAAAGTTGCCAATTGTTGGGCAGATTTGCCGCTTGCCGGGCCGGATTTGCGGTCCAACCCTCCCCGCAAGGCGATGCCAAACACCTTCGGGAAGCTCTTCACCATCTCCACCTGGGGCGAAAGCCATGGCGCCGCGGTCGGGGTCGTCATCGACGGGTGCCCCCCCCGGCTGCCGCTCGCCGAGGCGGATATCCAGGTGGACCTCGACCGGCGCAAGCCCGGCCAGAGCGCCATCACGACCCCGCGCAAGGAGCCGGACCGGGTCGAGATCCTCTCGGGGGTGTTCGAGGGCAGGACCACCGGGGCGCCGATCTCGATGCTGGTGCGCAATACCGACGCCCGGCCGGGCGCCTACGACGAGATCCGCGAGAAGTTCCGGCCGTCCCACGCCGACTTCGCCTACCAGATGAAGTACGGTTTCCGGGACTACCGCGGCGGCGGCCGGAGCTCCGCCCGGGAGACCGTGGGCCGCGTGGCCGCGGGCGCCGTCGCAAGGAAGATCCTTTCCCTTGCGGGTTCCGTCGAGATCCGCGCCTTCGTGGCCCGCATCCAGGACATCGGCTTAAAGCCCGGCACCCCCACCCATTTCCCGACGCTTGCCGAGGTCGACGCGACCCCTGTCCGCTGCCCGGATCCCGCGACCGCCGCGGCCATGATCCGCAGGATCGAGGAGGTGCGCGCGCAGGGGGACTCGGTCGGGGGGGTCATCCACTGCCGGGTCCGCGGCGTGCCGCCCGGGCTTGGGGAGCCGGCCTTCGACCGGCTGGAGGCCGACCTTGCGAAGGCGATGCTGTCGCTGCCGGCGACCAAGGGCTTTGAGATCGGAAGCGGGTTTGCCGGGACGCTCCTCAAGGGCTCGGAGCACAACGATGCCTACGTGACCAAGGAGGGGCGGGTTGGCACGGCGACCAACCGCTCCGGGGGCGTCCAGGGGGGGATAAGCGACGGCGAGGAGATCTACTTCGCCGTGGCCTTCAAGCCGACGGCGACCATCATGAAACCTCAGGCGACGGTCGACGTGGCCGGAAAGCCTACCGAGCTGACGGGGAAAGGAAGGCACGACCCTTGCGTCCTTCCCCGGGCCGTGCCAATCGTCGAGGCGATGACGGCGCTCGTGCTGGTCGATCACTGGATGCGCAACGCGGCGCAGAACAAGGTCTTCAATTTCTGAGCACTCCCGATGACAAGCCGCTGGTCTATCTGATCGTCGGGGCGTCGGGCTCCGGACGCCGTGAGGTTTTGGCCGACATGATCGAGGGCGGGCTTGAGGAGGGGGACCGTGCCGCGGTGCTCGTTGCCGCACCTGAGCCGGCGGACCCCGCGGACGCGAGGCTAACCGGGCTTGCCCGCTGGAGCATGGGGGAGGACGGCTCGGTCGAGGCCGAGTTCCCGGAAGGGGTGACGCACGTCTTCATTGTCTTCGACGGGAGGATGAACCCGGTCGACCAGATCGAGGCGTTCAAGTCTTGGCTCGACCTGCGGACGATCGAGGTCGCCCGGGTCGTCTGCGTTGTCAACTGCCAGCTCCTGGAGAAGAACCCTAAGCTCTTTGCATGGTACGAGGCCTGCATCCACTTCTCGGACGTCGTGCTCCTGAACCAGCGGGACGGCGTGCCGAACAAGTGGATCGGCGACTTCAAGGGCAAGTTCGAGCACAAGTTCTACCCCTGCCTCTTCGAGTTCGTTCGGGAGGGCCGGGTGAGGAACCCCGCCCTCGTCCTGGCCCCGGTGGCCCGGCGCATGTCCCACGTCTTCGACGAGCAGGAGTGGATCGCCGCCGACCCCGATGACGACGAGGAGGATCTCGCGGACGGCGAGGAGACCGAGATGAAGCCGGAGGAGGACCTGTACTTCGAGCGCCGCAGCGGCGGCCGGCGCGTCCACGAGATCCCGAACATCGCCGACTACCTGCCGAAGCCCCCCGGCTGAAGGCTCAGGGAATCGTGAGCGTGGAGCCGACGGAGAGTAGGCTCGGGCTCGCCAGCACGTCCCGGTTCGCGTTGTAGATCTCCTGCCAGCGGTTCGCGGTCCCGTAGAACTGGAGCGAGATCTTGGTCAGCGTGTCGCCGTCCGCGACGACGTGCGTCCGGCGGGCGGGCGCGGGGGCCTGGGTCGGTGCTGCCGCCTTGGCCGCGGCCTCGACGGCCTCGACGGCCGACGGCCTTAGCGGCGCCGACCGCTTGAGCCGCGCGTTCTCGTCCGCGAGGAGGGTGTTCGCGCGAAGCGCCGCGGCCAGCTTGTCCGACATGTCGGCCACCTGCCTGTCCGCCTCGTCCTTGACGCCCGCGGTGCCGGCAAGTTTAGCCTTCGCCGCGTCGGCGTCCTTTAGCGCGTCCGCGAGCTGGGAGCGGGAGGCCGCAAGGTCGGTCCTCGCCAGCTCAAGCTCGGCCGCGATCGCCTGGGCCTTCGCCCCGGAATCCCCCGCGGATCTTAGCGCATCCTCGTTCGCCCTGAGTTTCGCCGTCAGGGACCCGTTCTCGGATGCGCGACTTGCAAGCTGCTCCTCGAGCGCGGCGACGCGCTTCGCGGAATCGGCCTTCGCCTGGTCGAGCTCGGCGGAGAGGGCCTGGAGCCGGGCGGCCGCGGCGCCGGCGGACCGGAGCGCCTCCTCGTCGCCCTTTAGCTTTGCGGAGAGGGTCTCGTTTTCGGACGAGCGGCCGGCGAGCTCGTGCTCGAGCGAGGCGATCTTTGCCGCGGAATCGGTCTTCGCCTGCTGCGCCGCGCGGTTCGCGGACTCGACTTCCTGGCGGGCGGAGGCCTTCTCGGCGAGCGTGGCCTTGAGCGCCCCGGCGATCTTATCGTCGGAGTCGCTCCTTGCGGCCGCGAGCTCGGCGTGGGCGACGTCAAGCGCTCCCTTGGTCTTCTCAAGCTCGGCGGCCAGGGCCTTTGCCCGGGACTCGGCGTCCCCGGCGCCCTTCGATGCGGCCGCGCGCGCGGCCTCTTCGGCCTCCTTGGCCCTGGCGAGCCGGTCCGAGAGCTCCTTCTTTTCCTCGGTTAGCCGGGCGATCGATTGCTCCGAGGAGGCTTTCGAGGCGGCGGTCTCGGCCGTCGCGGCGTCGGCCCGCTTGGACGCCTTCTCGAATTCGGTGCGCGCGGTGGTTAGCTCGCTCCTCGCCGCCGCAAGGTCCGCCGCAAGCGCCTGGGCCTTAGCGCCGGAGTCGCCGGCTCCCTTGAGCGCCGCCTCGTCCGCTACGAGCTTTGCCTTGAGGGCCGCGGCTTCCGCCGTGCGCTCCGAGAGGTCGTTCTCAAGCGAGGCCGCCCGCACCTTCACGCTGTCGGCTCCGGCGAGCGCCTGGGCGAGTTGCGCCTTTTCCTTGTCGAGGTCGCTCCTCGCTTGCGCCAGCTCGGCGGCCGCCGCGGAAGCTTGCTTTTCGAGGCGGGCACGGTCAACTGAGGCATCCGCCGTCGCGGCCTCGGAGGCCTTGACGGCCTCCGCCAGCCGGCTTCGCTCCGCGTCAAGGTCGCCCTTCGCCTGGGCGAGGGCGGCAAAGTTCGAGGCGGACTCCTTTGCGGCGCCCTTGGCGGCCGCGTTCGCGGTCTCGAGTGCCTGGCGCGCGGCGGCCAAGTCCGACTCGAGGCTCTTCGCCCTCGCGCCCGCGTCACCCTTGGAGCTAAGCGCCGCCTCGTCGACGGCCAGCTTTGCGGAGAGCGCCTCCTCCTCCTTCTGCGCTGCAGCGGCATTGCCCTGGGCCGAGGCGAGATCGGTCTTCGTCCGTGAAAGTTCGCCGGCCAGGGCCTCGGCTCTTGCGCCGGAGTCGCCCGCCGCCTTGAGGGCGGCCTCGTCGGCCGCGAGCTTTGCCGACAGGGTCTCCGTGCTCTTCTTCGCATCGGCAAGCTGAGAGCGGGTGCCGGCCAGGTCGCTCCGCGTCTGGTCGAGCGAGGCGGACATCGTGGCCACCCACTTCTTTGAGTTCTCGGCCGCGGAGCTGGCGGCTGCCAGCGCCTGCTTTGCCGACGCGAGATCGGCCTCGAGGCTCTTCGCCTTCGCCGCCTCTTCGCGGGCCGCGGCGAGATCCGTCTTCGCCTGCGATTGCTCCGCGGCCATTTCCTTCGCCCTGGCGCCGGTGCCACCGAAGGAGACGAGTGCGGCCTCGTCCGAGGCGAGCTTCGTCCGGGTCTCGTCCAGTTCACCCTTCGCCTTTGCGAGCGCCTCGGAAAGTGTGGTGGCCTCGGTCTTCGAGGTCGCCGCGGCCGCATTGGCGGCCGTAAGCGCCTTCTGAGCGGAGGCAAGGTCGGCCACCAGCCTCTGCGCCCGGCCTGCGTCGGTGGTCGCCGAGGCCAGGGCCGCCTCGTCGGCGGCCAGCTTGGCCGTGAGCGCTTCATTGGTCTTCGCCTCCTGGGCCAGCTGGGTGCGAAGCACGGCAAGGTAGCCATTGGCTTTGTCGAACGAGGCGACGGTGTCCGCGGCCTGCTTCCGGGCGGCTGAGGCGGCTGTATTGGCGGCCTCAAGCGCCTGGCGCGCGGAGGCGAGATCGGCCGCGAGCTTCTGCGCCTTCGCACCTGTATCGCCAGCGGCTCCAAGCGCGGCCTCGTCGGCCGCCAATTTTGCGGAGAGTGCACCGCTGTCCTTGGCCGTCTTCGAGAGCAGGCCACTCTTGTCGGCCAGTTCGGCCTTCGCCGCTTCGAGCGAGGCGGACAGGGAGGAGGCCTCCTTCTTGGAGGTCGTCGCGGCGGCGTTTGCGGCGTCGAGCGCCTTCCGTGCCGCGGCAAGATCGGCCGCGAGTCCTTGGGCCTTGGAGACTGTGTTGCCGGCTGACTTAAGTGCAGTCTCGTTTGCCTCGAGCTTGGCAGTCAGGGACTCCTCGGACTCCTGGGCCTTGGCGGCCTCCTCTCGGGCAGCTGCGAGAGCCGCCTTTGTTTGCGAAAGCTCGGAAGCCAAGGCCTGCGCCTTTGAACCTGAATCGCCCGAGGCCTTGAGCGCCGCCTCATCCCCGGCCAGCTTGGCCGAGAGGGCCTCCGTGGCCTTCCTCGCCTCCGCAAGCTGCGCCTTGGCGCTTCCCAGGTCGCTTCGGGTTTGGTCGAGCGAGGCCGACATCGCGGCCACCCACTTCTTCGAGTTCGCAGCCTCGGAATTCGCGGTGTCGAGCGCCTTGCGCGCCGACGCGAGGTCGGCGGCGATGGTTTCCGCCTTCGCGGCAGCGTCGTTCGCAGTCTTGAGCGCGGTCTCCGCCGCTACCAGCTTTGCAAAGGTCTGCTCCTGGGTCTTCTGTGCTGCCGCGGCCTGATCGCGGGCCGCGGCACGATCGGTCTTTGCCTGCGAAAGCTCCGCGGCGAGCGCCTGCGCCTTCGCCCCGGAATCCCCTGTGGCCCTTAAAGCAGCCTCGGAGGTTGCCAGCTTGGCCGTGAGTCCTTCGGCCTCGGCCGTCTTTGCCGCCAGTTCCTTTTCCAGGGACGCCGACCACGCCGCCTCGTCCTTCTTCTCCTTCTCGGCGGCGGCATTGGTGGTGCCGAGGGCCTGGCGTAGCGAGGCTAGTTCCGCGGACTTGGAGGCATCCAGCGCCGCAACGCGCGCCTTGGCGTCGGCTGCTTCCGCCTCGGAAGCCTTGGTTGCCTGCGCCAGCTGGGCACGGGTCGCGGCCAGGTCGTTCTTTGTCTGCGCAAGTTCGTTCGCCAGGGCATGCGCGTTCGCCCCCGCCTCCCCGGACTCCTTGAGCGCGGTCTCGTCCGCGGCGAGCTTGACCGAAAGCTTCTCCGCCTTTGCGGAGCTGTCCGCCAAGTCCTTTTCAAGGGAGGCGATCCGGGACTGCGCCTCCTTCTTCGCGTCCGCGAGGGCGACATTGGCGGCCTCAAGGGCCTTGCGGGCGTCGGACAGCTCCTTCGCCTTGGAACTCACCTGGGCATCCTGAAGGCTCTTCATGGCCGAGAGCTGCTGCATGGCCTGGAGGAGCGCCTGGCTGCGCTCGTCGAGGCGCTGGTTCAGCTGCTGGGTCAGGTTCGATTGCTGGTCGAGGACCCGCTGGAGCGCCTTCACCTTGGAACTGAGCTGGGCGATCTCGGGATCCGGGGTGGGGGTCGGTGCGGGAGCCTGTGCGGCGGTGACCTCGGGGCCTGCCGGCTGCTCCTTGGCCGGGGCTCGTGTTTCCGCGACCGGGGCCGACGTTGGCGCCGGTTTTGTAGCCGGGGCTGGTAACCCGATCGTGTTGCGCTCGGCGGCAAGCCGGCGCCGGCCCTCGGCGAGCGTCTCCGGGCTCATATTTGAGACCAGGACGCCCAGGTCCTTGCCCGTGCTTCCCTGCTCGGAGGCTAGCGTCAGCCAGACAAAGGCCTCGGCCGGGTCGACCGCGACGCCCCGGCCGGTTGCATAGGTCAGCCCCAGATTGTATTGCGCGATCGCGTTGCCGTTTTCGGCCTTCGCATGAAGGGCCGCGATCGCCGGGGGAAGAAAATCGTCCGCAGAAGCGGTTGCAGCCAAGCTGAGCGCAACAAGGGCCAGTGCGTAGCGACCTAGCATGGACATTGCGTACATCTAGCGGCTCCGTCACCGGAGACAATCCGCATTCCTACGCAATTTGGCGCTACGAACTTTGGCACCGGAACGGGGCAAATGGGCGTGGAACTGAGGATTCCATTTCTGCTTGCCGTTGTTTTTGGCGCGGGCGTACTTGTTTCCTCCTGCCCGATAGTCAGGCAGGTTGGTGACAAATGGTTCTTTGCTCTCCCTTAGGCGGTTTTGGTTATGTAAACCACTGATTTAGAGTAGGTTGATTTCAGCGCCCGGGTGGTGGAATTGGTAGACACGCAGGTCTCAGAAGCCTGTGCCTTAACAGCATGCGAGTTCGAGTCTCGCCTCGGGCACCATCATGACAGAGAAAGGTTTATGAAATCTGAGGGTTTGTGAGGTTTGGCGGGCGTTGCTAGCACTGCTAGCAAGAATCTTCGCCACTCAAGAAGATTAGAGAGGGAATATTCGCCCATTTTGACCTTCTTAGAAGGTCGTCCGAGTTGACCGAGAGTCAGCGGCGTTGGGATCTCCCCATGGCTTTGCGAGTGCCGTGTTGGTCAATTGCCGCACGGACACGACCGGAGCGCTAACGAGGGGATTCAACCGCATCCGAAAGCTCGCCGGGGTATTCGACATATGGGACAACGACATCCTGCGCCACACCTACGCCTCCCATCACTACGCCGTGAAGAGGGACATGAACTGGCTCGAGAAGAACATGGGGAATTCAGCGGGTGTCCTTAAGAGGTCCTACCTCGATCAGACGATTGTGGCAGCCGAAGGGGAGAAGCTGCAGAAAATTAATCTCACATCGATACTTAACCATCCTTGAAATAGATTTGGGGCATAGCTTGCCGGACACCGATGATCAAAAGTCCAACTGCTTATTGGAACTGGCAAGCCAACGAGCATAGCGCTTGAAACGAAACGCGCGCTACCAGCACTGAGATCACATCCTTGGTCTCGGCCTATGCCGATTACGCTAAAGTATGTAAATTGATTCGTTGACTAGACCAAAGCTTCTTACGTCGCATAAACACCAAACGCGACCACATAGACCGACCTTTCGTACTTATGCCGGTGAATCACTAAGATGCCTATCAAGGTCTACTACCAGGCGACCCAACATTCGCTAAAGCCGCAGCTACCCGTAACGATTCCGCCGCCATACTTCCTCTTGACTCGAGACAAGTGGAACGACCTGGGGATCTCGACGACATTTGACCTCTTCTATCTTCGACAACGTCCTTCAACAACGACCCTACGAAGACTGGTTGGATGGTCTGCTCCAAAAGGGGGTGTCGTTGGAGGAGCTTAGGAAACATTTTGGAGAGATTCTAAATCTCGAAAGTTTTATCTACCTAAGGGGAAAAATTGCGAAGAAAGGAGAGGAAGATGGAGAAGCTGAATCCAATAAGGTTTGATGAACCTGAGACACAGCTTTCTCTATTGAGGAACTGCGATAGGGAGTACGACTGGAGACTTGTCGGCTTGGCATTAAATCGCCGGTTCAGTTATGCTGCAAGCAGTTCGTTGGTCTGCGTCACGCACGTTTTGATCAGCTTCACGTTTTCATCGTGCTCCTGACGGAGCCTGGCTAGTTCGTGTTGGGTGGCCTGGTAGATGAATTCGAGCTCGCCCTCTCGCACTACCGCCCGGGGCACCATGTTAGGGAATACAGTGGGCCTGAATTCGAACAAATGCCTATCCCCCGAAAAGGGCACCGTAATCCGCAGCACTATTTCGTGGCTCTGGAACGTTTGTCCATGCCCGAAATCACTCGGCCGCGCTTCGGCCACCTCTTCCTTCTTGGCTGATTCCTGCGTCCAGTCGATCTCCAGTGGAGCAATCGAGTATTTCGTGATCACCTGCGCCTCGGTTGCCGCGAAGGATTCAGGCGCAAGGCTCGACGCCGAAAACAGACCAACCTCCGTCCGTAGTTTTCGCTGCTGGTTCTCCAGGACGCTAGAGATGTCGGGTTTCGCGAAAATGTTGGGCGGGCGTTCCACGGAGTACTGGCATTCTGCGGTCAAGGCCCTGCACCGCAAGACGCCGTTTGTTAGTAAACGAACTAGCTAAACGAGTTGATGCGTTATGCAGTGAATCTGCTCCCTCGAATCCGGGAAAGCGCGGGACCACTCGTGGAAGGCGTTAAGCTGCGTCAAATAAATATAGGCTATCGCCGACTCATTGTAGCAACGGCTAGCGAAGAAATGTTCAACTGCTGTTTCAGCAGCTCCGACAAACATGTGCCAGTCTACCTTGGCTCCGGCTCGCGTGGGGTCCGGATCGTATAGAACCGTCGCTCGGCTGAAAATGCTGAGGACTGGGGGGAGATCCAAATCACATTGGGCCTTTAGGAAGGGCAGCACGCCGTTGAGCGGCACCCAGTGCTCTTGAAGAATAATCCCATACTGGGTTTTAAACGCATCCCGTTCCGCAGCGGAGAAGCCCAGCCCACGCGGATTAGCGTCCTGGATTGGAAAACTCTCGATTGGCAAATTACAATGCCACTTTGCGACGAACTCGTAGGCCCAGGGAACACAGGATGCTTCTGCGCGCATTGCATGATGTTCAAGTATATGCAGCAGGTCCCGTTGCCTCGTCATGGTGCCCGTATGTCCCGTTTGTAGTGGGTCGTCGACAACGGAACTCGGAGATAGCCCAGCGTATGTTAGGAATCGCTGCGGCAACCTGCCAGAACAAGGCTGCTTCGTTCTCCATTATGACCCATAACGGATTCTAATTAGAGCCGACGTCGGTTTCCGGACCTGCGAAGGCCCAAATACGAACTGGAGGCGCCAGTGTTAGATTGGGTTCTTGGGCCAATCCTACTTCGGTGTGGAACTTGCGTAGCCATTATAGCGCTCTGTGAAGAGTTCGTGTTTCTAATCGAAATGGCTGCCCCGGGCTGGGATCGAACCAGCGATCACGTGACTCGGAGTCACCTGCAAGGTGGCTCTAAGAAAACAGGCCTGGGCCAGATCGGGCGAGGCCGGCCCCGGTCTGCCGTTATCCATATTTCGCCATACCCGCCGGGGCGACACCGCGGATAGTGCGCCAGTGGCTTCTCAAATACGAATTTTGGTGCAACAATTTACCCGCAACTTCGCACCGTGAGGCGACCCGTTGTGGCAGGCTTGCAGGAGACGACTGGCCGAATGGGCTCCGCGTTCAAAACATGGGCGGAGTTTTGAGGTTCCGGTGCTCCCAATACTCACCTGACGAAGCGGGTTGCAGGACCCACGCCCACGTCCTGAACCTCGAGAGTCGGCGCCAACTCTGCAGGCTCCCAGGCCAGAACGAGCATGCCTCTGCGAGGTCCTCGACATCAAGCGCCCGGCCTTACGCCGTATTGGCGCATTGGCTGAGTTCCCTTTCGAGGCCGTTAGCCGCTTCCACAGCTATTCCGTTTGGTGGCACGCAATCTTCTAACCTTCGTCACCGCGATTGTCGTGGCTCCCCGAAAGCCGGTAATGACAGAAATCAATAATTGCCTTCGGCGGCATAGTGCAAGATAGGGAAACGGTGCGCGGCTCCACGGTATGAGCCAGTAGCATGTGTTTTCTATTCCGACCCAACAAGGCAGTCTTTATCGTAGGACTAACATTATTGTCCATCACCTGTTTTTGGCTATGCGCAGTCGCTTATAGTGTTGCAGTTGCCGAACCCCTGGAAATGCCAGACACCGATCCCAATTCGTTTACGTTCTCGAATTTTGCCGTCGGATTTCTTGCCGGTGTCGCATCATCGGCATTGGTAGGATATGTCATTTACCGAAAACAAAAGAAGGATGCCAAGGCGGACAGCCAGAGACAAATTATGGTACTCTTTGAGATACTTAAAGACGGACGGGGTAACCGCCAACTTCTCCAAGAAATACTTGGTAAGGTCAACAGCCTGCCCGAAACCGACCGCCTTCAGTTTCTTTCCTCCGGGTTTGCTGCTCAAACTCAATTGCTGATAAAAGTACCGACAAAGAGTACCGGATACGTCGAGGCGGTGCTTAAGTACAAGGCTCTTGCAGATGCTTATGCATACGTTTCATCGTCCGCCGGTCGATTTGAGATAATAGACGACAACGGTACGATCGATTTCAGAAAACTTGTTGCTGCGCACGCAAAAATGTTCCCTGAGGGGTATTTGTGGGCTGGTCGCCTACGCACAGAAATCGTCACGATCGAAGGCTCATATATGGCGAGAGGACGATCAATGGACGCCAAGCCATCCAGTATTAAGGTTGGAGTTGCACCTCCCGAGAATATTGCTGATGAGCTCAAGAAACTCTTGGCGGAATGGAACCTTTCGGCACAGGTATTAAGAGATCGAGATGCGAGCGCTCTATCCGAAGAATTGGCACATTTTCACCAGCAATTTCTATTGATACATCCCTTTTTCGACGGCAACGGAAGATTCGCTAGAGCCATTCTCCGCGAACAAGTATTGTTTCTCTTCGGAGTGGATCGGCCATTTATTTTTGACCGAGTCGAGTATTATGAAGCTCTTCATTTGGCCGACCTTCGCGAGTCACATAGATTGGCCGAATTGATTCGAAAGGAAATTGAGGGTACTTAATTCCCGGCATCATCAGGTAACGTCCGAACCGGGTACCATTTTTAGAATGTTAGAGCCTCGTGGGTGCGACGTAATCACTGTAACGTCGCACCGGAGCGGGAATGGCGCCGCCCCGGTGTCCGGGCCGTTATGACAGGCTACGCTGTTGCAAACGCGGGCCGAAGGGCATCTATTGGGTTTGTTCTTTAGTCTGGCAATGCATCGTGAACGGCTCCCCGCAAGGGGCGCCTACCAACCGAGCTCATGGGAGCCACGGTGGTCCAATGATGTGGGTCGCATTCCGCGACCAAACAACAACCCATGATGTGTTGCTGGCTTTAGCCAGCACATGATAACCAACCTAGAAATTACAACGCTGCCGGCGCTGACCTTGCCCCGGCTTAGCTCGAAACTGGAGACCGTTGCCGACAACCTTGCCCGCTTCGCGCTCGAATTCGGCGTCACGAACAATGGATACTTCGCAGGGCGCCTGGGCACGATTGCCTTTGCAAACGCGGTCATCCTGGGCGTCAGGGACCCGGAGGCCGCCTCGAGGCTCGAGCAACTCCTCTCCCTTGAGGCAATCCCCGCCGAGGCGGAGCTTCGGGGCCTGGCCGGCGAATTTGCCGCGGAACTGAAGGGCGAATCCGACTGGACAGGCGAGGTGAATCGTTTCCTCCAGAGGCGGTGGAGTGCCTCAGCCGAGAGCGCGGCGGGGCTTGACTCAGACTCGATGACCAGGCTTCGGGTGCTGCACGGCGTCCGCGCCGGCCTCGTGGTGGCGCGGGAGGCCGCCGAGGCCGCCGAGAAGGTGGAGGAGTACACCAAGACCCTCTGGGTCGAGAACCGCTTCCTGTCGGGCCGCCTCGTTGCCTGGAGCACCAACGACTGGAACCCGCATGCGAAGCCGTTCGTCGAGTTTGTCGCGGGGTGGTACCGGCACGGCACCGTCGAGCAGGCCGTCGTGGCGAAGGCGGTGGGCGAGCTCTATCTGGTCGCAAAGGCCCTGGAGAACCCGTGGAGCCTCTCCTTCTGGGTCGAGACGGGTTGGAACGGGGGCCGCAACTTCGGCCGCACCCACCCCCAGGACTGCAATCGCCTCCTTGACGAGGCGGGGTCCGAGCTGCTGCGAGGCTACCTCCGGCTCTACAAGCATACCGTGATTGACACCGCGCGGCCCGACGGCGAGGTGCAGGTCCTTGCCGCCGCGCTCAGGTACATCGGGGAGCACAACGACCCCATCCTGGCGAGGATCCACTGCACAGGACGGGAGCCAAGGCTCCTTGCCTTGAACGCCTTTGATTTCGCGTTCTGGATGGGGATCTTTTCCGCCCATCCTCTCCCCAACCTCGAGAGCTGAGAGGCGCACATGAAACAATACCCAAACATCGACTATTCCTTCAGGCCCGGGACCTATTGGTCCGATGCGGATCCCCTGTCGGCGATCCTTCGAAACGTGAAGGGCGAAAACCGGCGGCAGATGATCCGCGACTACTGGAAGGCCGGAAGGCTGGACGAACTCGACCCCGCCCTCCTGCGGGATGAGATGGACGAGGGGACCAGGGATCGACTGGGGAAGATCCATCCCTCCTTCATGGGCGGGGAATACATGCCCGGCTACCTGCCCCTGGAGGTGGAGATTGCGCGCATCTGTCTGCAATCGACAACAAGTGACGTGATCAGTCTGAGGGCGCGGCCCGTTGCGCAGGGGAAAATCGCCTACAGGGTGGTGGACGAATACGACACGGTTTTTTCGTTCCCGATTCGAGAAAGCGAAGCCCCGCTCACGCTTTCAGACCTCATCCGCCAGTTCGACGAGGGGAGGATGGAGGACCCCGGTTTTCCCGACGGGGGGCTTTCTCTTGGCTACAACAACCTGAACTCCAAGTACACCGATCACAAGCAGCTGCGGCATTTCACACGCATCAGCTCGGAAACCTATGCCCAGCTCTGCCCGCATTATGAGCGCGTGTTTGCCGAATGGATGTTGGGCCTTGGGCCCGATCTCTCCGCCCAGCGCCAGGAGGAGACCGTGGCGATCCTGAGCCGCATAATGGAAGGGAGGCCGGGCACCGGCGCGAAATAGATGGTAGTCCGCGGGTGCGCAGCCGTTGAAGGTCGTTTTCAACGGAGAGCAGCCGGTGAAAGGCGTTGTCAATGGACCGCGGGCGGCGGGGGCCTGCGGCGGACGCCGGCAAGCCAGGTTGTAAGCGCGCACTATGGTCGGAACCTAATTGTCCGTCGGATTGAAAGTATTCTGCTGACGTCGAAGGAGTCCGGGCGCAAGATCACGCCCCTTACCATGAAAATCCCCATAGTCCCGGGAACGGCGACGTATGTGAGCAAATACAAGGGCGTAGTCACGGACACTATCTTTGTTCGTTCCCAGAGTCCAAAGGCCGAGGATTACATGCGTGACAAAGTCAGTGACGCGATTGGGGACCTTCTTTCCTCAGGATTCTTGTATCAAAATCGCACTATCGACTTAGGTCCGATTCGTCGATTTGCAGACAATACCTACAGTGCCGACATGTTAGAGCAGGAATTCATGATGCGGCCGTGGGTGCCCTTTAGTCTCAACCGTGGGTTTACGCATGGTGAGAAGTTGGCGATGAACTTACCGACAGGTGTGCCGGCAAACAACGGACCGTTAGAACTACCAATCACTATTGTCTTACCCACCGTGGAAACTTGGTGCTCGGTGTGCAAAGACCATGTCCTGCACGACTCAATACCCTACATTGAGCATAGTCCCTACCATCTCAATCGAGAGGCAGTGGCTGAACCAAAGGGGATTAGAACATACAACTTTGATTATCAGTGCCACAAATGTAAGGGAGCTCCGATTCGGTTCCTGGTGCGACGGGAATTTAATAAGGTACAACTTTGTGGACGCAATCGGCCATATTTCCCTAAGACGCCGAAGAGCATGCCTAAGAATTTCGAAGGAATTTTCCGCGACGCGCTTCAAGCCGCTGCATGCAATGACATTCCCGCTGGATTCTATCACCTCCGAACTTTTCTCGAGCACCACATGAAGTGCGTTTGCGGAATTCCGCTCGAAACGCAAATCGAGGGCACCGAGCTTTGCAAGGTTTACCACACTAAGATTGATTCGGTAGTAGCACAACGATCCGGACTCACAGACTGCTTCACGGAGTGTAGTAGGCGCCTACACGAACGAACTGGTGGGGTAACGGAATTTTCCGCAGTTGCGGGCAAGATAGAGAAGCATTTCGACCTAATCCAGAGCCTAAAAGCCATTGGTACTTAAGTAGGCTTCGCGCCGGTGCAACCAATGGAGCGCAACGGCGCACTGGCGAATTCGTCGCCCGGGCCGGTATTTCAAATGCAGGCAGACGCCAAGGTCGCGGCCGCAGGAATGAGCAACGGTCGGCTCGGGGGTAACTTAATGTCGACTAATTGGCTGCGCTAGGTCATAATCGATCTCGTCCGCGAAGGTCATGAGCCAGACTAATCTCTTTACGCAGCTTGCAGGATATAGCCTCAATCGGCAAAAGCGCAGCATCGAGAATTTCACCACGGAGTTGCTCGCGCATTTCTTCAACGAGGACGTGGTGTTCCGGAGGCGCTTCCTGACCGTCATCTTTGCCGACAAGCGGATGGCCCGCCCTTTCCTGTGGGCGCAGGCCACGACTCAAGAGTCCTTGGGTAAGGACTGCCGCGTGGACCTAGTGTTGTGGGCGAAATCCAAAGTCCATTTGATCGAGGTCAAGATTACGGCCAACGAAACGCGGTCGGGTCGTTGGGGAAAGAAGGGTAAGCCACAGGTTCAACGTTATCTGGATTTGCGCAAAGGGCATGTCACTTACCTGACGACACGCGATTCGCTGGCGCCCGATACCGACCAACGAGGCCGAAAGTACAAGCTGGTGAAACATGCTCTCTTGGAAGACCTCTACGAAATGCTACGCGCAGCCCGGGTATCACCGCTCGCTAGGGTATTTTTGGATTTTATGAAGGATAAAGATATGGCCGGCCCCGAGCCATTCGGCCGGGACGAAATCAGAAGAGCAGACCAATCGATGCGGTTGATCAAAAAGTGTGTGGGCGCGTTATCGATTGTCAGATCGGAAGCAAATCTTCTGATGCGTCGTAACCTCAGGACACGCTCCAACCTCACAAGGCCAACCTACAAGGGGTATTCAGACGGCGGTGAAGTGCAGTGCTATTTTCCGAAATATCACCGCAGGGCGGTCAAGTGGGTCGGTCTTTCCATCACGCCTGATGAGCGCCACCTAACATTCTGTGTTTGGATGTGGGGTCGGTTGGACCCTTCGATCACCAAGATAATCGAGAAGCTGGGCTGGGACGAATATGAAAGTGCGCATGGCGGCTTTAGTAGCATTAGACTTCACGGGACCCCCAATGATATTTCCCGGATGGTTGAACACGCCGTAAGGGCCTCCCGGAAACTAGGGAATGCCATTAGGAGATTTGCCAGATAGCACCCTCAGGACACGTCGCGTGGTCTCGACAAAAGCTGCGAACTCTAAGGAAGACCAAGGCACAACGGGATTCTATCATATCCTTTAGCCGCAGGCGGGTAGGCCGGCTGCTGGGCATTCGGTCGCCGGAGCCTGAGCCGATCTACTGGACTGCTTGCGCCGGAGGCGCGCTCACGCTCCTGCGAAACACCTTGACGATCACCTCGTAGTTTTTTGTTGGGGCGGTCTCCGGGATGTAGATGTTGGGGCCGACCGTGGGCTCGAACACAAAGCGGTTGCCGTGGAACTGAATCTCCACCCAGGCATGGCCTGACTGGCCAGCGACGTAGTTTCTCGGGACGCCCTGCACAATCCCGACGCCCGTGTAGCCTGCCTCGATCAGCCGGGTCGCGAGCCAGTAGGACTTCGCCGCGCAGTCGCCCCAGCGGCGCTGGTCGGTGACGCTCGGGTCAACCCATCCCTCGTTCCGGGTGGCATACCTCATGCCGCTGAGTTCCTTGGAGAGCGCCATCGCGACCGTGAGGGTGCCGGGCTCCACGGGGGCCGCGTGGGTCTGGTCGAGGCGTTCCTGCAACCAGCGCACCTCGTCGAAGTCGATCAGCCGGTAGTCGTTGTTCGGCCGTCGGCCATAGAGCGGCAGGTGAGCCTGGACAGGGTACGCGGCACGCAGGGCAAGGATCACTGGGGGTTCGGCGGACTGTGCCTGCATTGGGGGCGCTGGCTCCGGCGCGGGCATCTGCAGGGGTGTAGGGAGCCTTGGCTCGGCCGCTGTGGCCGCGCTTCCGCGCTCCGTGTCGGGTTCGCCGTAGTACCTCCCCGCGGCATAGATGAGCGCCATCGCCGCGATCATGCACCCCGCAAGGCCGATCCAGAACCGCCGGGTCGGGCCGAATGATAGGTGTTCGACTTCAGGGGATGAGTGCTCCCTGTTCATGGGAGGTTCCCCAAGTATGGACGCACCGCCCGAGACCTTCTACTGTCCCGTGTGTTTGGGGGCGTGCTGCCGCTGGCCCGAAACACCTTTGAGATGAACTCGCAATCATTCGTGGGCGCCATTTCAGGCATGAAGATAGCCGCTTGGGTCGCCGATTCAAAGACGAAGCGATTCCCGCGGAAGGGAGGCTCGACCCAAGCATGGCGGGGTTGGCCTGCGTGATAACGCGGCGGGACGCCCTGCACGGTTTCAGCTCCAGTAAAGCTTCGACGGTCACGGCGACAGTGAACTGGCCCAGGTGGTTCATGAAGCCGTTTATCTTTAGGTCTCTATTGTCGCCGCGTCTAGCTGGGGTGGGCTTTGTACTCGATGTGACAATCGCAATCGTCGGCAGGCCGCCGACCAAGGATTGAGAAACCTTGCGGCCGGCTAAAGCGAGCGGCGAACGGCGGCTACATTGCCGCGTAGAAATGCATAATCAATGAACGTGACGAATTGCGATCCGCCTGCCACGATAACTGCTTCAGCATCTAATGGCCGTGGCTAACCATTCATCGGGGCCGATGCATTCGTCAGGCGCGCTTGCAACCAAGCTGGAGGTGTTTTCGATATTTCGCCACACGGGCCCGGGCGGTGCTGCCAATTGAACATGATTCGCTACTCGTAATGCCGGGTGCAACGAATGAAGCGTATTGTCGCACCCGGGGTGGGGCGGGGGTTACCCAGCATCCACGGGAGCAGCGCCGCGCCTGCTGCTGAAGAAGTGCCAGAGCCGCACCATGGCGAAGGTGTCCAGGCGGCAGTAGGCGTCCAGTTGCCGGCGGATCTCTTCCTTCCGGTTGGGTGGGGTGTCCGGGAGGATGCGCGGGGCGGCGTCACGGAGCTGTCCATTGCCCAGCTTCTTCGCCCCGGTTGCAACAGGCGGAAGGGTGCCAGGTAGGTGCAACGAATGAACCAGGCGGTCATCGACTGGTTCGCGGCTCGCAGCACGACGGGTTCCGCGAAGGCGGCGTAAGGTTTCTCTGATCGGTAGCGGGGAACGGCTCAGTCAGCCTGAATCGTTCTCTCGCTGCCTGGGTCAAGATTACGTAAGTAGGTAACGTGTCCGGCGACCAAACAGCGGGAGCGGCGGTAGCTTGAAGCACCGCCGTTCGATTCTCGCAAACCACTGCCGCCATGGATGTCTGTAGTCTATTACTGCTCATGAGATCCCTATCCCACCGACTCGCTCTTGATTGTATCCGCATGGCGTCCGGCGCTCTGGCCTGCTCCGTCCTGCAGTTCGGATGTTCAACGACCGGTCCCGCATCCTCGTCGTCGGCTCCAGCGCCAACAACGGCGGGGCATTCCGAGGCGGCCGACAAAAAAATGCAGGTCCGCAATAATGCCTCAAGCCTCCTTGAGCAGCTCCTTGATCAGGAGAAAAACGTCAGCAAGCTCCTGATCATAAAGCACGGATCCCGAGAGCTGTCTGGACTCATCAAGGCGATCTCGACCACCGCCGCCGATGGTGCCAAGCGCCTCAAAGGCCTCGCTCAGGATGATCTTACGCTCGACCTGACGCACCAAGAGCTGCCCGTCGGCGAAAAGGCGAGTCGGGATGCGCTGGGCAAGACGGAGGAGTACGATCTGCTCATGTCGAGTGGCGCAGACTTCGAGTTCACCCTTCTGCTGACCCAGGCCGAGGCGCTTAACTATGGCTCCCACCTGGCAAAGGTCGCCGCCGACAACTCCGCGGACATTAAGGAGGCGGACACCTTCCTTACAATGAGCCGGACCCTGGATCAGCTGCTTACCCAGGTGAAGGCGATGATGCGGTCCATTCCGTCCAAGTAAGGATGTCGCAGCTCCACCCCCAGCGGATGAAGCTCCGGCGTCGGCTGGGGGACTGCAAGGTCGCTGCTTTCGGCCGACAAGGAAGTACCTAGGACATACTAATCCGAACACCGTGGGACATGGCCGATCCTATGGTGGATTCCATGGGATCCAAGGATTCCACCGGGACGCCTATGCCATCGCCAGGTTCACGGACAAGAGTCGGAACGGCTCACTCGAAGCGATACACGTTGTACGTCCGCGGTTCGTGCAACACTTCAAATACCGTGGTGCCGTCCTTCAGATAGCCCTGCAGCTCGCGGCCGGATTGAAGATCGAAGAGCCGGGCTCCGCTCTTTTTGATTACAATGCTGTAGCGCGAAGGGTACGGCAGATAGGATTTCGCAATGAAGGTGTTGTTGTCGTACGTGAACAGGCAGACCCTGGCCGGGCTGTCCAGGTACACAGGAATGTCCTCCATCATGTCCCGCCGGATTTGGGAAAGGACTTCCTGCGGCAGGTGGTAGAGGTCGTCGAAGTTTTCCGGAATCGTCAGGATGAAGAACCGACCCTTCGTCAGGCCCCGCACCTGCAGCAGCAGCGGGTAACGATTGTTGTCCTTGTAGATGCCCTGGATGACCTCCTCGGAATCGACAAGACCGTAGGCGAGTTCCGGGATCAGCATCGCACTGTCGGAGGTGTAAACATTCGCGGGTTCCTCGTCCATGATACGACGGTACGTGAACTGGTTCACCAGCGCCTTCCGCCCCGTGTCCTGCACCTCCACAATCTTCTCGATGCCCTTCCCTTCCAGCGCCTTCAGCAGGCCAGAGGTGACGATGACCGTCTTGTCCTCGTTCAGGTGCTTCCATATCTTGCTGACGAGATCCGGATCGAACTTCGCCGATTCGGTGAGAAAGATCGTCCCGCGATCGTCCGGAAACTCGGGATACAAGTCCATCGGCACCCCGATCATCCCGATGTAGTTGTGCAGGTACATTTCGCCCGAGGAGTGGTAGGGTTTGTAGGAGGCGACGCCGTACGGCTGGCCGAGCTTGCCGAGGAACGAGTCCAGCTTCTGGAACGTGTCACCAGCGTCCGCGTAAAGAATGCTCGTGATTTCCGTCGTCCCATCGGCCTTCCGCAACGCCTCGAGCGCGTTGCCATAGCTCCAGAGCGTGATTTCCCGGGGCTTGGCGAATAACGTGTCCTCGAGTTGCTCGGTATAACGGTTCAGCGTCTGGCGCGCGCCGGGATCCACCCACCCACCGCCGAACTTTCCCGGCTTGATGTGCTCGAAGTAGCGCATGATGCCGTAGCTCTGGTACGGCTGAAGGTGCATGACGGTGTTTTCCGGATCGCGCGTCTCGGTGCCGGCGTAGATCATGTCAAACGCCTTCGATTGCGCCTCGAGGTTGTATCCCGAGAACTGATATTGCTCGTACCAGTTCGGCGGCTTGATGATGAGGTTGATCTTCGGGTTGACGCTCTTCGCGTTCTTAACAACGAGGTTCTCCCCTACCTCCTTCATCACCTTCAGGCGGTATTCCGTCCAGCTCAGGTCGCCTTTTGCCTTTTGGCAGAGTTCGCAGCGGCAATCGAAGATGAACAGGTCGTCAAAGATCATCTCGTCGAAAAGACCAGCGGTGAACGCAACAAGCTTCCGGAAGCGCTCGCGGTCGTCCGGGTTCGAGTAACAGAAGCCGGTGAGGCCGTCGCCGGGACGGCCGACATACGCCATCATGCCGCCCGATGTCTTGATGCCTTTGCCGGCGAAGAACGCCTTGACCTTCCGCACATCGGCCTCGGGCGTTTGCTCACCCGCACGGTAGGTTTCGAGCCAGACCTTCTCCACTTTCATTGAATGGCTGATCAGGTTCCAGCTCTCTTCCATCCATTGGGGATTTGACGCCATGTGACGCATGTCCTGAATCTCTACATAGAGCGCGACATCGAAGTTAACATAGCTGTTGGTGTCCGCCGCGATCGGGGCGACAGCGGATGCGGCCGCGAGCGCAGATGCGCGCGCGAGCGCCAGCACCGCCAGGCCGAAGAGTCCAAGGCTCGCGGCCCGGTTCTTGGCGAATTCGGGCGCCAGGGGTTCTTTCATTTGGAGCATCCCTTTATGATAGCGACGGCCGGTCTTCCCGCGACTGTGAAATTGGGGTGATTAGAACGCATCCGAGGCCGCCAGCAGCCACGAAACCCACTGCGCGGTTATTGAAGCGGCTGGCTATCCGACCGTGCGGTCAGTGATACGGCGCGCGATCTGTGTAGGGCAAAAGAGCGCAGGGGTGCAGCCGTGGCAATGTGTCATTTAGGGCGATGGTTTGCCGGACATCCTAGTGTAGTGTCTCATTAATGGCGTTACACCGCAACCTTTGCCTGGGCCTCTCGAGCTCGGTGGATCCGTTCGAGGATCGCCGCCCCCTCAGCTTTCCATCGGTAGGGAGTGGGACTGAGGTTGTG
>Ga0302320_10000466_pt1 | contig 96392 bp, 69 predicted proteins | sample Bog_T0_3_FD_202130 | JGI IMG/M metagenome (GOLD analysis project Ga0302320, IMG submission 202130) | Peat permafrost microbial communities from Stordalen Mire near Abisko, Sweden - Bog_T0_3 | ecosystem: Environmental > Terrestrial > Soil > Wetlands > Peat | place: Sweden: Abisko, Stordalen Mire... | reverse complement strand
TTTACGCCTATGAATTTCGCAAGTATTCGCTCGAAACAAAGGTTATTGTCAGCATCGGCTACGGCTTTGGTGATGGGCATATCAACAAAATTTTGGCGCAGGCGCTGAAGCGAGATGAAAACACACGGCTCCTCGTCATTGCGCATTGCAAAACGCATGAAGAAGCCAAGCAGAAAGCGCTCGTTGTATCAGAAACTCTCTCCGTGAAGCCGGAACAAGTTGTCGCGGATAAAGGATCGGCGAAGGAATTTCTGCAAACTGTTGATTTGCATAATCAGCTTCTCGCCTTGATACCTAAGCCGCCAGGCTCACCGTTTTAGAACGAAAAAAATGAAAATACCTAAAATTTTTTTGCATTGTTGGGTAAAAGTTGCCAAAACTATTTTTTAGTAAATCGCACGTTCTATTACATAAGGTTGTGGAGTGATTACGTTCGTGTTTGTCTTTCGGTTCAACGCCTGCTGACACATGATCAAGTCCGAGGGTTTTGCTGCCATTAACAGCAAATTCTCCTCCGTCACAATGTTTGCTGGAATGACCTGCGTGAGACGGGATTTGCCTTCGGTGAGCGTGCCGGTTTACCGAGCGTGCCTCGTGCCTCCATTATATGGCTCGCTCACGCCGTCAAGGTTGTGCGACTTAATTTCCGTCGCCTCCACCTTGACCGCGTTCGCTCCGCCATCGGATGGCACTTAGGAATCACGCTCGGAGTCTGCATGTCTGGTTTCAAACTTCTGGCACTTCCAAATAATTTCAAAATGTCGCTTGAGGCGGAAAACTATCTGGTTTTCACGGAAACAATTTTGACCTATTCTCGGCCTGCGATGCACTTGCCGATCAACATTGATGACGTTCTGCACGGACAAACCGTGGAGTGGGAGCGTTTGGAATTTAAGCAAGGCTGGAACCCGGAGGCCGTTTTGCACACGATGTGCGCCTTCGCCAATGATTTTCACAATCTGGGCGGCGGCTACATTCTCATCGGCGTGGCAGAAAATCAGGGACAGCCAATTTTGCCACCAGCGGGATTGCTCGCCAGCAAACTGGACGCCATTCAAAAAGAGATTCTGGAAATCGGGCATCGGATGCAGCCGCACTACCATCCGGTGATTGCGCCTTACGTCGTCCAGCAAAAGCACATTCTTGTATTGTGGTGCCCCGGCGGGCAGACCCGACCCTACAAAGCACCCATGTCACTGGCAAAAGGCAACCGCGAGTTCGCCTACTTCATTCGCAAAGGCTCGGCCACCGTCAGAGCCAGGCATCAAGAGGAAGTCGAGTTGGTCAGCCTCGCCGCCACCGTTCCTTTCGACGACCGCATTCATCACCGCGCCTCGTTAAACGACCTCAAACTTTCGCTGATTCAAAATTTTCTGCGCGAAGTGGGCAGCGACTTGTTGGCCGATTCCAGCACGATGGATTTTGCCCAATTGTGCCGCCAGATGCGAATCGCCGATGGCCCTGCCGAAACGATGCACCCGTTAAATGTCGGCCTGATGTTTTTCAACCCCGCACCACAAAAGTTTTTTCCTCAAACGCAGATTGACGTGGTGCAGTTTCCCGATGGCCCCGGCGGCGACACTTTCACGGAGAAAACATTCGCCGGCCCATTGGATGTGATCCTCAAAGACGCACTGACATTTTTGAAAAACGCCGTGATTGAGGAACGGGTGGTAAAACACGGCGACCGACCGGAAGCCGACCGCTTTTTTAATGTGCCCTATGCGGCGCTGGAGGAAGCCGTCGTAAATGCGGTTTATCATCGCAGCTACGAAATCCGGGAGCCGATTGAAGTCCGCGTTTTGCCAGATGAAATCACTGTGGCCAGCTATCCAGGTCTGGATCGTTCCGTCAGCATCAAGGAATTGCAATCTGGGCGCTTTGCCACGCGGCGGTATCGCAACCGTCGCATTGGCGAATTTCTGAAAGAACTCAGTCTCACCGAAGGTCGAGGCACTGGCATTCCAAAAATGTTGGAGGCGCTGCGCGCCAATGGTTCTCCGAAGCCTGTGTTTGAATCTGATGATGACCGGACTTATTTTTTAGTGCGCCTACCACTCCATCCTGAATTCATCAAAGAGGCCAGGGAACGGAAACTTCTAGCGACCGGCCAAGTCACCGGCCAAGTCACCGGCCAAGTCACCGGCCAAGTCGCAGTGCAAATTCTCCGGTTCTGTGAGCAACCGCGTAAGGCCGGCGAAATCCAGTCGCTAGTCGGCGTCAAACACCGCCAGACATTCCGCGAAAATTATCTCAATGCACTTATCGGCAAGGGCTGGCTCGGGCGAACGATTCCAAACAAACCCAAAAGTCAGTTACAGCGTTATCAGACCACGGATGAAGGAAAGAAATGGCTGCTGGGCGCGACCAATCGGAACCCAACTTCATAAATTTGAGATCGGCAAACGGACACCAAAACGGACACCAAACGGATTAAAAACGATACGAGCGGATAAAACCGATTTTGCTTGAATAGCCAATGAAATCAGGCATATTAGAGGTGCAACAGCGGGGAAATCTGGCCGATTCCGACCCTCGCCTCCAGGCTGCGTGAGTGAAAACAATCAACCATTGGGAACTGGCACCGCCACTTCGCGGTTAAATATCGGTCTGGCCTTGCGTTGTTGCCTTCCTGGTGTGGATAATCAATTTTTGACGCATTATCTGTGGCAGCGACCAGCATATGGTGCGGGGCCGGACGACCGCGCCGGTCGGGATGGTACTGGGCCACGAAATCACCGGCGAGGTGATCGAAGCAGGACATGACGTGGAATTCATCAAAAAGGGCGATCTGGTTTCGGTGCCGTTCAACGTATAGTGCGGTCGCTGCCGGAATTGCGAGGAGCGGCACACCGATGTTTGCCTGAACGTAAACCAGGCTCGCGCCGGCGGCGCTTATGGCTATGTGGACATGGGCGGCTGGATTGGCGGACAGGCGGAATATGTGATGGTGCCGTATGCGGATTGGAATTTATTGAAGTTCCCTGACAAAGATCGTGCTATGGCAAAAATCAAAGATCTTGCCTGTCTGACGGATATTTTACCCACAGGCTACCATGGATGCATCAATGCTGGCGTGACCTCGGGCTCGACGGTTCTCATTTCCGGCCCCGGACCGGTTGGATTGGCGGCGGCAGCTTCGGCACAATTGTTGGGTGCCTCGGTTGTGATTGTGGCCGGACTTAGCGTCAACAAGGATCGACTGTCTCACGCCCGTTCGTTTGGCTGCGAGACAATTGCTTTGAGTGAGAGTGTGGACATCCGCGATCAGATTGAAGAGATCCTGGGAGTGCGGGAAGTGGATTGCGCGGTGGACTGCGTTGGATTTGAAGCGAAAGGTCACGGAGATGTCGACCAACCAGCTGTCGTGCTGAACCAGTTGATGGATGTGACGCGTGCAGCTGGCGCGATAGGGATCCCTGGCCTTTATGTGACCGAAGATCCCGGCGCAAAGGACGCAGCGGCGCGGAAGGGGGTCTTGAGCATGTCGCTCGGCACCGGCTGGGCGAAATCCATCTCGTTCTTCACGGGACAAACGCCGGTGAAGAAATACAACCGGGCGTTGATGAAGGCGATCCTCCACGACAAGATTCAGATCGCGAAAGCAGTGAACGTTGAGGTCATTGAGCTCGATCAAGCGCCAAAGGGTTACGCGGATTTTGACAAGGGCGCGGTGAAAAAATTCGTTATTGACCCGCACGGCAGCCTGAAGACCAGCCACATAGATGAGGAGAGTGCACAGGCGCCATCTCGCATTCCGAAGAGCGCGATGGCGCGCTTTTAACGGACATCAAAGTGCTGGCGTCGACCAAGGAATGTCCGCTTTCAACGCGGCAGTGGTGCGACTTGCGAGCGACCGGGACGGGTGCGTTGGTCTCGTCCGGTAGCCGGTTTTTGGGCTGCGACGCTGGGGCTAGGGAGTATGCCAGAGCTTTAGGCTGGGACAGCGCAAGCCGATCGATGATAAGTGTATTTGCTTCGACCGGGGCATTGAAGCGCGTTATTCCTTATAGCTGAGCCCAATAATCATCAATAGCAGGCGAGCGTAACGCCAAAATCGTAGGAATTTCAGTGTATATTATTGCGGGCTCAAACGATCAAGCCATATAGAATGGGATCTGGAGCAATCAAGACGCTGTAGGGTCAGCCGCCGGCAGGCTGAAAAGAAAAGTTGCACCGGGTCCCTGGTTTGCTTCGGCCCACAACCGACCGCCGTGCGCTTGGATGATCGAACGGCTGATTGCCAAACCCATGCCCATCCCTTGTGGTTTGGTCGAATAAAATGCTTCGAAGAGGCGGTCCATTTCATCTGGTTTAAACCCGGTCCCTGAATCCTGCACGCTGACCAATGCCCTGATCGCTCCGCCCTGTTTTTCACGTTGCCCGCATATGATCAACAAGCGATTTGTGTCCCTGACCTGGCTCATCGCGTCCATTCCGTTCATCACCAGGTTGAGCAATACCTGTTGAAGTTGCACACGATCTCCGGCGACGGAAGGCAAGTCCTTGGATAAGTCAACGCGGATCGTCACCCGCCGTGTGGCCGACTCATGTCGGGCAAGCGCCAATACATCTGTGATGACATCCTTCAGGTCCAGCCGGCTCCACTCAATCGGCGCTTTTCGTGCCAGCTGCCGTACCCGGGTGATCACGGTGCTTGCGCGTTCGGCATCGTTGATTATATCACTTAGCGCTTCCCGGACTTCCTTTATCGCTTTGGTGTTTTTTGGCAACAGGCCAAGACAGAAGTTTGCATTGTTGACAACTGCGGTCAGCGGCTGATTGACCTCATGCGCAATGGAAGCGGTTAGTTCACCCATCGTGGTCAGCCGGCTGACGTGCGCCAGGTCAGCCTGCGATTGGCGGAAAGCCTCTTCGGCCAGCTCGCGCTCAATGACGATGCTTGCCAGATGAACGATTCGACCGATGACACCCTGATCTGATTCCGTTGGGCTGCGCCGTTCGCGATTGTAGATCGCAAAGGTCCCTAACACCCTCCCGGCTGAGGAGAGTATCGGTGAGGACCAGCAAGCCCGCAGCCCGTGCGCTAGAGCTAATGCACGGTAATCCACCCATAACGGATCCGTGGCGATGTCGGAGACAATCACTGGTTCCGCCATGTAAGCTGCCGTCCCGCACGCGCCCGCATGGGGACCGATAATGAGGCCATTGATCGCCTCAACATAAGCTGCTGGAAGGCTGATGTTTGCGCCGTGCCAAAGCTGATTGGTTTTGGGGTCCAGCAAAAGGATTGACGAAGAGGCTCCGCCGACCAGTTCTTCGACGAGCCGGCAGATGGCTTCAAGGATACGAGCGCGGGGAACACCCCGGGCGATCATTTCGAGAAGCCGGTTCTCGCCGGACAGCAATACCTGGGCGCGTTTCCGTTCGGTAACGTCGATCACGGTGCCGACATATTCAATGAGGTCTCCGGATGGACTAAAAATGGGGTGACCTACAGCATGAATGTCTCTGACCTGGCCACCGGGATGAATGATCCGGTAATCTACCTCGTACTCCACTTTATCACGGGTGGAGGTCTCGGCTGTTTTTCTGAGCTTGTCTTGATCATCCGGATGGACGTGCTGCAAGAAAGTTTTGTACTTCGGTAGCACCTCGTGTGGTTCAAAACCCAGCACACGGCGGCATTCATCGGACCAATAGCTGATCTCACCAGTGACGAGGCTACGTGCCCAACTGCCCGTGTGGCTGAGCCTCTGCGCTTCAGCCAGATAACTCTCGCTCCGACGCAATGCCTCTTCCGCCCGCTTGCGTTCGGTCACGTCCATTACTGTACCAACGTATTCAACCACTTCACCGGTATCATTAAAAACGGGGTGGCCAATGCCGTGAATATACCTGACTGCACCGCCGGGCAGGATAATCCGATGGTGTTCTTCAAAATCCCTGCGTTCACGAATAGCCTGCTCAACGGCCTCATCAAAATTGAGGACGTCATCCGGGTGGATGCGGTCCCTTGCAGGCCCAAATTCGCCGTTATAAGTTTCGGGATCGAACCCGCAAATGCGAAAATGTTCCTTGGACCAATAGACATTTTCCCTTGTCTTGGGATTCCAGGCCCAACTGCCTGTGTGAGTCAGTCTCTGCGACTCCGTCAAATAGGCTTCGCTGCGCCGCAGAGCTTCTTCGGCGCGCTTGCGATCATCGATGTCCGTGTTTGTGCCGTACCATTTTAGAATCTTCCCTCGGTCATCCATCAAAGGTTCCGCGCGGTGTATAAACCAGCGATACTGCCCGTCGTAGCGCCGCATGCGGGCTTCCAGCTCAAATGGCCTGCCGGAAGCCATGGCGCTGCGTTGCTGGTCCGATAACCACCCAATATCTTCCGGATGAATGGCCGCCCGCCAGCCCGAACCCCGGGCCTCGTTGGTGGTCAGGCCGGTATAATTACTCCATCGACGGTTGACGAATTCAACCGAGCCGTCCGCCTCACTGCTCCACACCAAGGTGGGAATCGTATCAATGATCGTGCGCAGACTGGCTTCTGACTTTTCAATCTTTGAGAACGCCTCCACCAAGGCGGCTCTGGCCTGGTACTGCTCCGTGACGTCCAGCGTCGTCCCGATGTATTCTTCCAATTCGCCAGCCTCGTTCACAAGCGGGTGACCGAGCGTGTGGAGATGTCTTACCACGCCCGCCGGAAGAACAACTCGATGGCGTATTTCAAAATCTGTTCGACCATGGATGGCTCGCTCCAGAACCGAGTCGAATATTGGGTCGTCTTCAGGATGAATCCTGGCTCGCGCGGCCGCGAATTGCCCGCTTTCCGATGCGGGATCGAAGCCATAGATCCGATATTGTTCCTGGGACCAAAAGAGGTTTTTCTTCGTTTTGACTGACCAGGCCCAACTGCCGGTGTGGCTCATTCTTTGCCCCTCTGAAAGATAGAACTCGATGCGCTGCAGGCTCGCTTCTGCCTCCTTTGCCACCGTGACGTCCATTATCGCCCCGACAAATTCGAATGCGCCTGGCCTGTCTTTTTCGGCATGAGCCACAACTCGGACATGCTTGATAGAGCCATCCGGCAGTAGCAAGCGATGCTCAATATCAATGTCCGTCCCATCCTGCGACACGCGCTGGATGGTTCGTTTTACGCGGTCCCTGTCATCCGGATGAACCCGGTTCAGCACAAGTTCCACGGTTGGCTTCATGGTTGGTTCGTATTGGAAGATTCGAAACGTTTCCTCAGACCAAAGGAGTTCGCCGGTTGAAGGCCTCCAGCCGCAGCTGCCCGTATGACTTAATCTCTGGGCCTCTGATAAAAAAGCTTCGTTTCGCAGCAGTTTCGCTTCAGCCTGCTTGCGTTCGGTGATGTCTTTGAAAAGGATGGCGACTTTTCTTTGCCCCGGCTCTCCGACCCGGAAAGCGTAAACGTCATACCAGCGGTGCAATTGTGCGGCTTGATTTTCAAAACGCATGGGTTCGCCCGTCAGGGCTATCCGGCCGTAAATTTCGAACCAGTTTTTTTCGTGATGCGGGGCAATCTCACGCATGCGTCTGCCTTGCGCGTTCTGAATTCCGCTCTGTTTTTCAAAGGACGGATTGACTTCCAGGAACCGGTAATCAATCGGATGATCATTTTCGTCGAACAGCACTTCGACAGTACAAAAACCCTCGTCGATCGAATCGAACAGTGTCCGGTACTTTTTTTCCGACTCGCGCAACGCCACGTTGGCGGCGGTAAATTGCGTCGTCCGGTCCGCGACGCGGTGTTCGAGTTCCTCTGCGGCGCGTTTTTGCTCGTGCAATTGTCGGGCTTCCTGTAACGCGACGAGCGCCTGATTTGCCGCCACCCTCAGTAACAGCGCTTCCGTCGGCGTCGGAAAATCAGCCCGTTTTGAGCCGACGACCAGTACGCCCATTTCATCCGTGAGTCCGAGTCGTAAGGGCGCGATCTTGACTTCGCCGTCGCCCGCCGGATTCGGCACGACCAGAGGTGTGCTGGCGGATTCATTGGTCAAAAATTGATCGAGTGCACGCCCGATCTCCAATACTTGCGGCGGAGGAGCGCGACGTTGCGCCAATTGGAGAAACTCGACTGGTGATCCATTCATTGAATTGCTTAGTCGCAAAAAGGCGATATCCAATCGCAGCATGCTTGCCAGCACGTCCAGCAATGTGCTGACAATACTGCCTGACTCCCGTCCATCCCAGATGGCCGGCAGTGTCTGAAGGCTGATCAGGTCATTAATGGAACTTCGCAGATGCCTGATTTCTGCATCGCCGTGTGTTGCGTCGTCAGCCACAACAATTCGTTGCTGAAGGCATTCCATCAAGCGCAGCCCGGCGTCCGCGCAACTCCTGTAAAAACTGGTCGGGCGGCACGTAGAACGGGTTCATCTGGAGGATTCCCCCGATTATGATCATTGGTTGAGTGCGCATAATATCCATGATGAATGCGGCGCTATGCTTTGAAAGATCGTAGATGCAGATCACCGGATCACGATTGCGGGGTATCCGGTTGAAATTGGCCTCATATTGGAGCAACTGGTCGGCATCGTCACGCGCCCATTCCAGATGGGCGATGACCCGCGTGCGCGGATAGCCCTTTTGTGCTGCGCCGTCCAGCACGGCGCTCCACTGGAGAACCGTTCGCGCCTCGTTGAAGCGTCCGTCCGGGAAATAAAATTGGTCCCAGTCCTGCAGTTCGAGCTGGCCTTTCTCCTCGGCCAGGGCCGTGTTTATGCCCGCCAAACCAAGCTGCCGCAAGTGCGCCTGACGTTTTGTTGGATCAACAATATGAAAGGCTTTTTCGCCACGCTCAAAGCCTTCTTTGATAAACGGCAACAGGAGGTGATACTTTTCCTCGGGATTGCGAAAAAATCCGCAGATGTGACAATGCGCGCCCAACTCCGAGCCGGCGAAGCGAACGGAATATTTCTTCTCAGCACTAGTGACATTCATAGCAGTGTCCTTTCAGTTTTGGAATGGTTGCTCCTGCCTGTCGAAAGTCCCGTCAGCGTGAGCCAACCTCCGATTTTTGGTTTCAAGCATGCGTGAATGCCTCCCCAGCTTGCGCTTAACCCTGGTCATTGGTTCGGCCTTCTCGCCTTGGACGGAAGATCCTACAAATTGAGAACTGCCAGCGCATCGGCAGTACTTTTTGCGACCCCCGCAAACTGTTGGCAGCATCGCCAGCATACCGTCAACCTTGCATGCCTGATGGGGTTATGCAAGTTCAACCTCCGTCACAAGTCGTGAAGTGAAACCATTAACGATTTTTAGAATAATCGGAATGAAAGCGGCTCAAGTCAGGTGTACGGCAGGCAGTCTCAAAAGAGGGTTGAACCTTGATTTGGCTGGTGTTCATAGTTGATTGAACATCAGCGTTTTATGGCCGTCGTTGGGTGAAACTCTTGGTCGATTCACCCGCTCCGGCAAAGCAATCACAGCCTAGTTCGTGCATGCATTTTGATTTGGTTGAAAACCGGACTTTCCGGGTGGTGCTCGATTGGCCTGACAATGTGTGGTCTTCGCCCGGCGCAACAATCGCCGCGCTCATAAAAAGGCGGGGATAGCCTTAAAAGTGAAGTCCAGATAACCGGTGGGCTGGAAAATCCGGCCGACAGCCTGCCGTGATTTTCATTTCAGCGGTTTTTCAATTTGCGGTGCGGCTTTATTGGTATGCAAAACGATTTCCTGGTCACACAAATCAACGTTGTCGCTGTTAAATTCGGGATGTCCGCTTATCGACTTATAAAGTTCATCCACAGGAATTCCTTATCGTGGCTCAAATTTCAGTGCGCTGGCAATTCGCGCGACAATGCGCTCATTTGTCGCCTGCGTCGAGTTCGGCAAAATATATTTTACTCATGGATGTGGCGCGAGCAAACACGCCGACTGCACGGCGCCACACTTGAACTTAAGAGAAGACCAAAAGATCAACGTATTTGCCGTCCGAGCAGAATCTGATATTTTGTCAAAATACAGTTTTGCGCTTCAAGATGTAATGGGCAGCCTGAAAAACAAGTTCCCAACTTCAATGGCGCCGTTGCAGGATTCACCGCTGATCAATAAAATGACTTTAATACTTAACGGTCCGGTTGCACGCCGGGCACGGTGGTTGGGCTTGATGTTGGTTCTGATGTTTGCAATGCAGTGCGGCATTTGCCAATCATCAGCGCTTGGGTTAACGGAAAATTCGACCATGCAGCTGGGTAAATGGCGAATCGAATACCATCTGGCCGACGGTTGGGCCGATATTTTTTACGGCGGACAGTTGGTGATTCCTCACGCCGTCGCGGTCGCGCATTTGCCCGAAGTGGTTTCCAGCGCTGATTACAAAAGCCACAAGTTGTCGCACCGGCCAATTCGAGATCGTTTTGGGAGTGGCATTGAATATGTCGTGGAGTCATCCAATGGCGGCAAAGAGACGATGATTCAGACTTTCTGGCTGTATGAACATTCGGATTATTTTTTGGCGGACGTGGAAATAGCCAGCCGGGCTGGGGTTGCCGCCAGTTATATGTCGCCGGTCACCTCGCAAATCCCCTCGCATTTCCTTCCTGCCGGCGATAATCGGGCATTGATGGTGCCATTCGACAACGACATGTGGGTGCGCTACAGCGCGCTGCCATTTGGCAACGAAGTTACAAGTTACGAAGTGTCAGCATTATATGATAATGCCAGCCGGGAGGGACTGGTGCTCGGTTCAATCGAACATGACAATTGGAAAACCGGGATTCACGTGCTGACCTCATCCAATGCCGTCACTCGCCTGGAGGTTTTTGGCGGTATTACTTCCACCAACACTCATGATGTGCTGCCGCATGGAGATGTCCGCGGAGAGACCGTCAAGTCACCAAGAATATTTATTGGCCTTTTTTCCGACTGGCGCGCCGGTCTGGAAGCCTACGCGAAAGCGAACGCGATCGTCGCCCCGCCCCGACCTTGGGCAGGCGGAGTTCCGTTTGGCTGGAACAGCTGGGGGAAATTACAGTTCAACCTTACCTATGAGAAGGCAATCCAGGTTTCTGACTTTTTTGCGAAGGAACTGCCACAATTTAAAAATGACGGCGTGGCTTATATCGGTTTGGACGCTGGTTGGAGCAGATTGACTGATGCCCAACTGAAGGCATTCGTGGACCATTGCAAGGCAAACCATCAGGAGGCTGGGATTTATTTCACGCCCTTCACCGCCTGGACCAAAGATGGAAACAAGCCGGTTGATGGCACCAATTTCAAATACAGGGACATTTTCCTCTACGCCCGCGGCCATATTCAAACGATCGATGGCGGGGTAGCGCTGGATCCCACGCACCCCGGGACAAAATCGTTGATCCAGTCAAACTTCAACCGCTTTAAATGCGCCGGCTTCAGATATGTCAAACTTGACTTCATGACCCACGGCGCTTTGGAGGCAGACAGCCATTATGATCCGCAAGTTCGCACTGGCATTCAGGCATACAATCAAGGCATGAAATTCGTCTCGCAGCAGGCAGGATCGGACATTTATTTGAATTTATCGATCTCGCCGTTGTTCCCGGCGCAATACGCCAATTCCCGGCGGATTGCTTGTGACACGTTCGGCACCATCGGACAGGTCGAATACATGTTGAATTCATTAACTTATGGCTGGTGGCTGGGTGGTGTCTATGATTTCAACGATGGCGACCACATGGTTCTGGCAGATTATAGCGAAGGTGAAAACCGTGCGCGGGTAACCTCTGACGCCATCACCGGACTCATGATTTCCGGGGACGACTTGAGCGACGGCGGTGACACGCTCGCGAGGCAACGTGCAAAAAAATTCCTGACCAACGAGGAAATCAACAGTATGGCCAGAAGCAAAACGTCATTTCGTCCGGTGGAAGGAGATACTGACGATCACGCTGCTTCATTGTTCACGTGGGCGGGCCAAGATGGTTTTTATCTCGCGGCGTTTAATTATTCCAAGAGTAAAAAGACAATGCAGATTGATTTTTCCCGAGCCGGTCTGCCCGGGAATAAGCCCGTTCAATGGCAAGAGTTGTGGAATCACAATCATGGTGTGGCTACGAATCAGCTGGATATTTTGCTAGATCCCGCGGACGTCACACTGTTGAAGTTTAACTAAGGGTCTGCCCGGAAATTCTTGGTCTAGCGAAGGTGAAAAGGCCAAACCCATATTCAAAAACAGCATTCATCCCCCGATTGCCGTCATGGGGCGCAAGGGCTGATATTGGGAACGGAATAAATGCTCGAGTGGCTTTAGCCGCAATGCTTCGAGGAATTTGTCGTGCAGGAGCGTTTCGGGGGCGGTTTGGTGCAGGGCTGGGCGTAGATCGATTTCGCCGTGGTCGCCGAGGCAGGGACGGATTTTGCCATCGGCGGTCAATCGCATTTTGTTGCAGCTCTCGCAGAAGTGAAGGTTCGTGAGCGCGCCGATGAAGCCTATTAGGGCGCCGGTCTGTTTCAGTCGAAAGTATTTGGCCGGGCCATGTCCGATTCGCGTGTCCGGTTGGGGAATTAATTCATCCTGGCCAGACAGTAATTGCATCGCCTCGCCAACCGGAAAAAAGTTTTTCTCGGTCAGGACGTCTGTCCGCGTCAGCGGCATGAGTTCGATGAAGCGAAGCGGCAAGTTCCGTTCGGCTGCGAATAGAACGAGCGGCCAAATCTCCTGCTCGTTGACCCCGCGCATGAGCACGCAGTTCAATTTTACTCGCTCAACGCCCGACTCCACGGCAGCGTCAATGCCAGCGAGAACCGAATTGATATCGCCGCCGGTGATATCGCGATAAAGCGTTGGGTCCAGGGCATCCAAGCTGACGTTGGCAGTCCGGATTCCTGCAGCGCGCAAAGGTGCTGCCCACTTGGCCAGCTTGGTGCCATTGGTGGAAAGGCCGATGGTTTCCACTCCGGGAATTTTCTTCATGCCACTGACGATGTCTGCAATGTCTCCGCGCAGCAGGGGTTCGCCCCCGGTCAGACGAAATTTCCGGAAACCTAGTTTCGCTGCGACCGCAACGACGCGGACAATTTCCTCCGCCGTGAGATGATCCTCCTTACGCTGCCAGCCCTTGTAACCCTCCGGCATGCAATACAGGCAGCGCTCGTTGCATCGATCGGTGATCGAGATGCGCAGATAATCCACCTGGCGGGCGAAAGAATCGTTCATCGTAATAAGGTTGTATGAGGATCCTCGTCGCGCAAGTGGGCGACGCCTTCGCGGATCGCGGGCGCGAGGATTTCCAGGCATTCACGCACGGCTGACGGTTTGCCCGGGAGATTAATAATCAAGGATCGGCCGCGGGTGCCGGCAACCGCGCGTGACAAGATTGCAGTCTTGACCCTGGCAAAGGACAGTGCGCGCATCATTTCCCCGAAACCGGGTAATTCCTTTTCCAGAACAGACCGGGTGGCTTCCGGGGTGACATCTCGCGAGGAAATACCGGTGCCTCCGGTGGTCACGACCAAATCGCACAATTGTTCATCGGCAAAGTTCTTCAAAGCCGAGGCAATCAGAGGCAATTCATCAGGCACAATGGTGGAGACAAACGTAAGATCCGCGCCGAGAACCTCGCGCAAGACGATTTCAATCTCGGGCCCGCTGCGGTCCTCATAGATCCCGGCGTTGGCACGATCGCTGACGGTGACACGTCCGGTTTTCATTGTTTGGTTTTCTCCAGCACGCGCACATTTTCGATGATCATGGTTTTGTCGACCGCCTTGCACATGTCATAAAGGGTCAGGGCAGCCACGCTGGCACCGGTCAGGGCTTCCATCTCGACGCCGGTTTGGGCGGTGGTTTCGGCGGCGCAGGTAACTTCCACTGAGCGGGCCTTCAGGGTGAAATTTACCTCCACGTGATTGAGCGCGAGCGGATGACAAAGGGGGATTAAATCCGCGGTGCGCTTGGCGGATTGGATCCCGGCAATCTGGGCCACCGTCAGGACGTCGCCCTTTGGCAGCGCGCGTTTTTTCAAGGCACGGATGGTGGACGGCTGACAAACGAGCCGGGCAGAGGCGACCGCTCGCCGTCGTTGTTCCGGTTTGGCTCCAACATTCACCATTCGCGCATTGCCACGGGAATCCAAATGCGAAAAATCCCTTGTTCCGTTTTTTTTATTTTTTGGGGTATTCACACTGCGGTTGATAAAAATTCGATGTTGGCGCCCGCGGGCAAATCCGCCGTTCCGGCGGGCACACGGACCAAGGCGTTGGCGGTCGCCAGACAGGTCAAGTCGCCGGCACTATTCCAGCGCAATGGCGTTAACTCTAACTTCCCTCCTGAGATTTGGCAACGGGCAGGCCAGAGCGTTTCACGCGGACACTCAGCATTGTTCAGGGCGGTTGCCAGCCAGCCGATGGAAAAAGTTGGCGGGATGGCTCCGGTCAATCTGGCCAGGGCTATTTTTACGAAACCATGCCAAATGACGAAGTGGGAAAGGGGGTTGCCTGGAATCCCAAAGGCAATGCGGCTACCGATCGTGCCAAAGATGAGGGGAGCGCCCGGTCGCAGCTTGACCCGGCGGAAAATGATTTGGAAGCCGAGAACCTCCAGTAATTCGCGCGTGAAATCCTTGTCGCCAACGCTGGCGCCGCCGGAAACCAGCACCACGTCAGCATTCTGAATTCTCGCTTGAATTTTGCCGACCGCCAGCTTGGCCAGTCCAAAATCCTCGGGCAGCTTTTGCTGCCAAAGATCGCAGGGAAAATTGTGCAGGAAACCGCGGATTAAAATGGAATTGCTGTCCCGGATCTGTCCCGGCATGGGTTTTTGATCCGGTGGCACCACTTCATCCCCGGTCGTAAAATGGAGGATCCGCAAACGGGGGCTGACCTTTGGCCTGGTGCAACCTACGGTGGCCAGCAACGCCAGCTCACCGGCACTCAGGAGGGTGCCCGCGGTCAGGACCGGTTGGCCAGCGGAAATGTCCTCACCTCGTCGGCGCACATTGGTGGCCTCTTCGAGTGGTCCGGTCTTGATTTGGTCGCCCTCGCGCTGGACATCCTCCTGCATGATGACCCTCATGTTTTCGCACGGCAAAGTCGAGCCGGTGGCGACGCGAACGGCCTCGCCGCTTTTGAGTTCACGCGGTTTCCAATCCGCGGCGTGCAGGGTGTCGACCACGCGGAACTTCGTCGAAGCGTCATTGAGCAGGATGCCGTAGCCATCGCGGGTGGAGCGATCATTCGCGGGCAGATCTTCGGGGGCGCAAACGGTTTCCATCAGCATGCGACCTGCGGATTGCTCCCACGATGTGGTGACGGCGTCCAGGGGGTTAACGTGTGAGCAGATTTCCGCGATTGCCTCGCTCAGCGAAGGCACGTGTTCTTGCCGCTGGGCTGAAGTAACGAGTGGGCTTGCGGTTGCGACCGAGGGATGCAGGGGGAGGGCGAGGCGCTTCCAGATGGGCACGTCCTTTTTAAGCAGGTTCATGAACTCCGCCAGCATGGCAAAAGCAGGGTCGCGATGGCGGGCCAGGATGACTACCTGGATGGCGGTTGCGCCGACGGGAATGATGCCGACACGGTGAACGACTTTGGCGGCGAGGCAAGGATGGATTTCTGCCAGCGATGAAAGAATACGGCGCATTTCATTCTCGGCCATCGGGGAAAAAGCCTCGTATTCGATGGCCGCAATGGACTCGCCGTTTTCCTGGTCGCGTACGACGCCGGAGAACTCGGCGACCGCGCCAGCGACACCCGAGAATTCAACCGCCAGTCCAAAACCTGGTTCAATGGAATGAGGGGTAATCTGGATTTCGATCTTCATCTCAAGCATCTTAATCTCAACCGCCAGACACCGGTGGGATTAATGCCACCTCATCGGCATCGGTAAAACGTGCTTGGCTGTCGGCATATTCACCGTTTCGCGCCAGTCGCGTGGTTTTTTGAAACCGAGCGAGTTCCGGCCGCGCGGTGATAATGTGGTTCCAAACCTCACTGCTGGTAAGCTCGCCGGATATTCTCACGTCCAATTCCGCCACCCCGGCGGCATCTTTGACTTGGGCGAATAGTAAAATGTGCATTGCAAGAGACTGAATTAAACTTTAAGCAAGTCCTGCACCATTCAACGAATCAAGTACGCAAGAGGCGTTGGAGCGAGCGCCATTTCGGCTGGACGGCCTTGAGACTTCCTTTTTCCATCTGGCGATACAGTTTTAGCACTTCCTTGCCGGTATCGGTCAAGGTGGCGCCCCCGCGTTCCCGGCCCCCGCGTTCGGTGACCAGCACCGGCAAATGGAAGCACTCATTCATGGTTTTTATCAGTGACCACGCCCGCATGTAAGACATCCCCATTTTACCGGCCGCTTTGCCGATCGAGCCGGTCTCCCCGATGAGAGTCAGCAAGTCCATCTTGCCCGGGCCCAAGGCAATATTCTTGCCCGCAGTCACCCGCCAGCGCGGGTGCAGCCCCAAGGAGGTTCCCTTTTTGGATTTCTTGTCCATAACGCAGAGTCTGCTATGGCTGCGCCCGGTTGCAACCGAAAATATTTTTTATCCGATCGGCGAATTTTGATTGCCAGGGCGCCTCAGGCTACGGTATTGACTCCGGCGTTTGAATCCTGAATTCGAGAACCCGACATTTGGCGCCTCCCCGCGTAGCTGAAGCATGAGCGATCTTCTTTATCTCAAGCGAATCGAAATCTTTCCGATCAAGTCGCTGGACGGCGTCATCCGGACGGAGTGCTCCATCACGAGCGGCGGCATCCTGGAAAATGATCGCATTTTTGCCATCACGGATCAGGAGGGCAAAGTAGTTAACGGCAAGCGGACAGAGCGGGTGCACCAATTGCGATCCACTTTCAGCACTGACATTGATGAGGTTCGCCTGCTGGAAGCAGGCCAAACCACCCCGCAGCAATTCAGCCTTAAGGATACGTCGCTAGTAAACCGCTGGCTCAGTGATTTCTTTGGCTTTCAGGTCACATTGAAGCGGGAGCCCGAAAAAGGTTTTCCGGATGACCTCATCGCTTTCGGGCCGACTATCACGAGTGAGCCAAGTTTGCGGGCTGTGCGCGAGTGGTATCCAGAACTGACGCTGGAAAGCGTGCGCCGGCGTTTTCGCACCAACCTGGAATTGGATGGTGGCATGGCGTTTTGTGAGGATTCTTTGTATGGTGCCCCTGGCGAACTTAAACCTTTTCAAATCGGCCACGTGAAGTTTTCGGGGCACAATCCCTGCCAACGTTGCGTGGTTCCCACGCGAGATCCGGACCAGGGCACACCGGTGTCTGAATTTCAAAAAAAATTCATGCAATTGCGAAAGGAAAACCTGCCCGCTTGGGCGAACGCCACGCGCTTCAATCATTTCTATAGGTTTGCTGTAAATACTTCCATTGCCGCCAGTGAATCCGGCAAGAAATTGCGCGCGGGCGATTTGGTGAAAATTTAATTTGTTTGGCTTGCTGTGCCCGGGAATTTGCTGGGCGCATTTTATCTCTCTGTTCAATTTGCTACAGCTGTTTTTTGCTGTTTTTTGCCTTCTGATTTTTCGTTGTGGTTCATAAATAGTTATAATGTAGAATTTTATATTATTCTCGGATTGGTTTTTAGCGGGCTGGCACTGGGTATGCTTTCTTACTCAATGTTGACTTTATGACAACAAAGTTGCCTGAAAGACACGAGGAAAATTTGGCTGCTCAAATCAAATCCCAGCTTCAATCCTTTGGCGCACGGCTGCGGCAATTGCGATTGCAGAAAGGCTGGACGCTCGAAGAACTCGCCTGCCGCAGCGCTTTATCGCGGGCATTTCTTTCGCGTTTGGAATCGGGCGACCGCCAGGCCTCGATTGCAGCGGCGCTTACGCTAACCAAAGTCTTTGATGTCTCGCTGGCTTCCTTGTTTGAATCACACCTTGGAGCGGAACCTTGCGTGATTGTTCGGGCTGGAGATGCTGCCGAGCAGGAAGTCAATGGTCTGAAATACACTCCACTCTCAAGAGCGGGGCGTTTTTTCAATTTACAACCGATCCGGGTTAAAGTTCCCCGTACTCGCAAGGGCGACGAGCATTACCGCCACGAAGGGGAGGAATGGATTTATTTGCTGTCGGGCTTGCTGACCTTGTCGCTGGCTGGGAAGACTTATGATCTGTCACCGGGCGATGCAGCGCATTTTGATTCCCGGCAGCCGCACCGCCTGATTGCCCGCGGCTTGCAGGATGCCGAGGTGCTACTGGTGGCCTCGCCTATATCCAACACTTCTCCGATCATCGCCGGCTGGCAGGCTGGCGCCGAGCAGCAGCGGGCAATACCCGCGCCTGGCTTCATCAATTTTACCTCAACCCGCAAAGCGGCGGGAGCGACGGAGGTTACCAATCCCCGTGAATCCGAGGTTAGGATTTCGCGGATCATCAAAAAATAAACAATAGAACCTATCTCCCAACAAACCAAAAAACAAAGGAACTTCCATGAATAAACTTAGAGCCAATTGCCTAAACTTCAAAGAATTGCTGGCGCAAAACATAGCTCTGATCTCTCCGACCATGACGGCGGCATTGATCGTCCCCACGATGTTTGGCACCACCGGCAGCATCAGCTGGCTGTCGTATGCGGTGGGCGCTGTCCTGGTATTATTTGTCGCCTTAAGCTTGAACCAGTTTGCCAAACGCACGACCAATTCCGGTTCAATGTACAGTTATGCCATGTCCGGGTTGGGATATGGCGGTGGCGCGCTCTGCGGCTGGTGTCTCCTTTGGGCGTATCTGTTCATCGGTTTGGCCGGCACAACCGGCTTCACCATTTTTGCGTCCACGCTGCTCCAGATGATTCACATCAACATGCCACCCGTCGTTCTGTTCGTTTTTTGTTTGGCATCATGTTTCTATATCGCCTACAAGGACATCAAAATCTCCACGCTGGTTACTTTGGGATTTGAAGCGTTTTCCTGCGCTTTCATTATCCTGCTGGCATTCATCGTGCTGGGTCACCACCACTTTGCGCTAGATTCTTCGCAGTTTAATTTCAAGGGCACCTCGCTGTTGACTTTGGGTATGGGTGCCGTGGTTGCGATCTTCAGCCTGGTTGGATTCGAAAGTTCCACCGCCTTTGGTGAGGAAGCTGTCAATCCGCTAAAAACCATTCCGCGTTCGGTTATTTGGAGTCTTATCATCACCGCTGCCTTCTTTATTTTTATAACTTATGTGGAAGTGCAGGGCACGGCGGGATACAAGGACACTTTGGACAAAATTGATGCGCCGCTGAACGTTCTTGCCCAAATGTACGGTGTGCCTTACCTGCAGCCGATCCTTTCCTTGGGTGCCATGGTCAGCTTTTTCGCCCTGGCCTCCTCTTGCATGAACGCTGGGGCTCGGGTTATGTTTGCCATGGGCCGTCATGACTTTTTGCCGCAAAACACCAGTTACGCGCATGCCAAGCACGGTACTCCTCACGTCGCGCTGGCGGTGATGGCCATTGTGATGCTAGCCGTGGTTACCGGAGCGTATTACGTGCTGGTCAATAATGGTATGGCGGTACTCGATGAGTTTAACGACGCGGGAATCATGGGCGCATTTGGCTTTTGTGGCGCCTACACACTGATTGTGCTCGCAGCGCCGTTCTTTCTCAAGAAACGCGGCGAACTGAAAGCCGGTCATATTGCTTTGTGTGTTGTCGCCATGGTACTAATGTTGATTCCCATCATCGGCAGCGTCTATCCAATTCAACCTCCTCCGGTTCAATATTTCCCGATTGCGTTCCTCGGCTATCTCTGGTTTGGCGTTCTTCGCGTGATGGGCATGCGGCATCAGAAACCGGAGCGTGTGGGGCAGATCAGTGCCGAAGTCAAGAGCATGCACGCACAGCCGGCATGATTTCGACCACGAACATAGGTGCGCTGGCATCCATCTACCGTTACCCGGTGAAGTCAATGATGGGTGAGGAGTTGAGTGCCACGCGCATCGGCAGCAAAGGCTTGGTGGGTGACCGCGCGTTTGCCCTGGCGGACGTGGCGACCGGGAAGATTGCCAGTGCCAAGAACCCTTCCAAGTGGCCAAATCTGTTCGCCTTTCGGGCCTCGTTTACGCAGCCAGTGGCGGACACGACGCCGCTGCCGCCAGCTCGAATAACCTTCCCTGATGGAAGCACCATATCGACGGAAGATGGCAGCATCAGCCATCGACTGTCTTCGGTGCTGGGCAAACCGGTGAAGTTTCTAAACAACGCTTCCTCCCCGGGCACACTGGAAGAGTATTGGCCGGACATTGATGGGTTGGCCCGGCGGGATGTGGTGACTGACGAGGCGATGCCGCCGGAAACCTTTTTCGATGTGGGTATCATTCACATTGTTACCACGGCAACGCTGGACAGCCTGCGTGGAGCCTATCCCCAAGGAAGATTCGAGACGCGTCGTTTCCGGCCGAACCTCGTGATTGAAACAGCGCCGGAGCTGAAGGGCTATCCCGAACATGGTTGGTTGGAGAAAATCCTGTCGATTGGGAGCGAAGTGAAACTGAAAATCACCGGTGATTGTGGTCGTTGTGTGATGACAACACTGGCACAAGCCGATCTGCCTAAGGACACCGGTATTCTGAAGGCCGCCGCGAAGGATAATCAGGCCCGGGTGGGGATTTATGCCTCGGTCTTGAAGGGGGGCACCGTTCGCATGGGCGATGCCGTCCACCTCGAATCGGCTTAAATAATAAGGCAATCCGGCAAGCGTGCCGCCGTTGTTTTGACGGCGGCACGCTTTTTTTATTTTATAACTTCAGCCGCAACGGGATCATCGATGAACTAATGAAACCCGCCCGCCCGTAAAACCGAATGGCGCGGTCATTGTGGGCATCGGTCAGCAAGGTGATCCGGAGGCAACCGGAGTCCCGGGATTGTTGGATGGCCGTTTTTAGAAGCTGCTCGCCGAGGTGATTACCACGCCAGTCTGGATGCACGACCATGTCTTCGAGCCATGCTGATAGCCCGCCTTCCGCCGTGCTCACGGAATACAGCAGGCTCACCATGCCCACTACCAAACTTTCTTGGGACGCACAATAAACACAGCCGATCCCAGGTGCTCCAATGATCTTTTCGAGACCGCGTGTCTGTCGTTCGGCATCAGGCTTGAAATCAGCCTCCTGAGAAAACAGTAGTGCCAGCAGGTCGCACAATTGCGGCACATCCGCCAGGGTAGCGAGCCGAATTTGGATTTGTTTGCCAAGGGCATTCATGGGATGGGGGCGGCTGGTTACGGAGCTGCCGGGGCGGCTAGAGCGACTTGGATCAGTTTTTTCTCACGCTCCCCAAAATTCAATTTCAAGGCCTCAGCGCGGGCGGTTTCGGTCATTTTGCCCCATGATTTGCGGAGCGCGTTGATCATCTTCTCGTCATCGCTTTTTGCCGCCAATTCAGTGAATTGATATTGAAGGAAAACGAGGCACAGTGCGTCCTCCAGGACCCGTACTTCCGGATCGGCGGGAAAGTTCTTTTTTAAATTCAGATCCCGCACGCGGCGGATGGTATTTTCATCGAAGCCGGCTTCGCGCAAGATTTCGCCGGACTTTTTGGCGTGAAATACCTTCAGGTCAGCGCGCCACTTCAGGTAGCCGGTTCGGGTCATCGGATAATTTTCGCGGGGGCTTTCCCAGCGGCAAATGTGCTGGCAACGCGCAGCCAGGCGGAGGGCTTCGCTGGCGTCGGGCTGCAACTTCAAGACCCAGTCGGTGAGGCGCTCCGAATAGACCAGTTCCCCTGGACGTCCGCCATTGTGTTTGGGGTCGCGCGAATTTTCCTCGTCAATCCGGCGGATGGCCGCGGCAAACTTCTCGTTCATGATCGATATGCGACGCCGGATTGCGGCTCCGGGCAAGAAAAAAGCGCAGGAAAAGGATTCCTGCGCCAAATGTTTAGGTGAACGGTTTAATGGCTGTGGCAACCGCAGCCGTGGCCGCAGGAGCCTTCAGTCAATTCATCCGCCAGTGGGATGCGGCCAAGTTCAATGGTCTTGGCGACGGTCCGTTTGACCGTTTTTTCAATTTCATGCATTTCCTCCTGCGCGTCCAGAAAACTGGTGGCCACAGGGTTTTTCAAAAGCGCATCCCGTTCGCTTTCAAATTCAGCAATCTCGGTGGCGGCCAGGGTCTGGCCATGATGCTGCTTTTCCTGGAGGGCCTGACCTTTGGTCATGAGGGCTTCATACTGGCTGCGCGCACGGTCATCGGCCATGAAAGTGTCGATGCGCTTGCGGATACCCGCAGTTTGCATCTGCTCGAGGATCGCCTCGCACAATTCGTTTGTTTTTGATTCAAGTTTGTTCGGCATAATTCAATTTTAAGTAAAATATCATTTTACGGGGCGAATGCAAGATGCTTGGAGTGAGGATCGAAAATCGCCCTAGCGCAAGTTCCATTCGTTTATCAGGCTCTTGGGGATTTCGGCAAGAAAACGGGAAGGCGACTGAAAAGTGTCATTGCCGGAATTGCCGAAGCCACCCCGAATCAGCGGATAGCAAAGGTATAATTCATTTTTGGCGCGGGTGATGGCCACATAAAACAACCTGCGCTCTTCTTCTTCGCCTTCGTTGCTTTCGGTGGAGCGCGCAGAGGGAAACAAACCATCACAGAGCATGATCACAAACACGGCGTCAAATTCCAGACCCTTGGCCTGATGGATGGTGGAAAGCCGGATTTTTTCGGTGTCATCCTTGGAATTGTTATCGTCTTCCGCCTCAACGTTGGTGAGGAGTGCAAGTTGGGTTAGGAATTCGTCCACCGACCCGAATTGAAATGCAAACTCGGCCAGTTGTTGCAATTCGTCCAGCCGGCGTTCGTAATTGTCGTAGGTCGCCTTGAGATAATCGTCATAGCCGGCATCCATGACCAATCGCAGCATTTTGGAGGCGTTTCGGCGGGTTCCCGGATCTTCCAATTGGGCCAGCGTGGCGACAAATTGGGCCCAGGCTAAGGCGGCTTTTTTAGGTACAGCTTTGGCGCAGGCTTGCAGCGATCTAGCGATCAACGGGCGAGCTGCGTCTGCCGGCACGGGAGAATTACCTGGTTGAGCCACATGGCTCCGGTAACTTCCTGAAAAACTCTGCCAGAGCTTGTCCGCGCCCTTGCCGGCGATGCCGGGGAGCAGTTGGGTCAGTCTTTTGAAGGAGATTTCGTCCTGCGGATTGACCGCGAATTTCAGGTAGGCGGTGGCATCCTTGATATGCGCTTGCTCGAAAAATCGGATGCCACTGGTGATGGAGAAGGGGATCTGCCGCCGGGTCAGTTCGAGTTGCAATTCCAGTGCGTGAAAATGGGAGCGATAGAGCACGGCGATCTGGCTGAGTCTTGTCCCCTCCTCGTTGATTTCCAAGGCGCGCTTGGCAATAAACGCTGCCTGTTGACCGGCATCTGTGCACGCAACCAGCGCGGGTTTTAAGCCTGATTTACGCGCCGGAGCGAGTTCTTTGGCGAATTGGTTTACATTCGCGGTGATGGCCGCATTCGCCACCGCGAGGATTTCCGGGGTGCTCCGGTAATTGGTCTCGATTTTGAAAACCTTGGCGCCCGGGTAGCGCTTGGGAAATTCCAGGATGTTGGCAAAGTTGGCGCCGCGCCAGGCGTAAATGCTTTGGGCATCATCCCCCACGACCATGACGTTGCGATGCCTCGCGGCGAGCAGATCAATCAAATCGCTCTGCAACTTGTTGGTGTCCTGGTATTCGTCCACGAGAATGAACTGGAAGCGGCGTTGATACATTTCACGCACGTCGGCGTGGTCCTGAAGCAGCCTCAACCATAGGGCGAGCAGATCATCGAAATCCATGCCATTGGTGGCGCGTTTGCGGGCAACGTAGAGTTTCTGCAGTTCGGCGATCTGTTGAGCGAATGGCTCGAAATAGCTGAATTTACCCTCGACCAGTTCATCCGTGGTCAGGTGGGTGTTGCCGGCGAGCGAGAAGATTTCATTCAGCACATCCGGCTTGGGAAAATTGGTGCCTTTGGTTTCGATCTTTGCGTCAGTGACACAAGCCTTGATCAAATCCCTGGCATCGTCACGGTCGAGAATGGTGAAATCGCGCTGGTAACCTAGGATTTCGGCGTGGGTGCGCAAAACCCGGGAGCCGATGGAGTGAAAAGTGCCACCCCAAAGCGAACGCAACTCGTGGCCGAGCAGGTCGCTGACCCGATGCATCATTTCGCCGGCGGCCTTGTTGGTGAAGGTGAGCAGCAGAATTTGCTCGGGTGGAATTCCCTGTTCCAGCAGGTAGGCCACGCGGTAGGTCAGGGTGCGGGTTTTGCCGGAACCAGCCCCGGCAATGACCAGTGCCGGCCCGGGCAGGGCCGTGACGGCGGCGAATTGCTGTTCATTCAACTCGCGCGCATAATCGATGTTCAGCTGGATTTCCGGCCTGAACTGTTTAAGCACATATTCGTGCGACATAACTCGAAATTGAACGGGCAAATCAGCAGCGGTAAAAGGAAAATCTTTAAAATGGGAGGTAAATCGTTGAGGCGGGGGTGGGAAGGAACAGTTTTCCTGCTTTCCTCGTTCCCGGATCGGTGGACATAATAAGCGATGAAAAAGACTAAAACCGTACTGGCATTTTTGGAAGACGTTTATGAGGATTTGGAACTGTGGTATCCCAAATTGCGGCTGGAAGCGGCTGGTTACGACCTGAAATGCACTGCCCCGCTCATTAAGACTTACACCGGGAAGCACGGTTATCCGGCGGCCTCGGATATTCTGCTAAAAGACACCAACAGCGAGGACTTTTGCGCGTTACTCGTTCCCGGCGGCTTCATGCCGGATAAATTGCGCCGGGATGCGAAGGTGCTGTCGCTGACCCAAGAATTTTATGTATCCGGCAAGTTGGTGGCATTCATTTGTCATGGGGGGTGGATTCCGATTTCGGCCAGGATTTTACGAGGCAAACGGGTCACTGGTTCCTTGGGGATCAAAGACGACTTGGAAAATGCGGGTGGCATTTGGGTAGATGAACCGGTGGTGGTGGATGGCAATTTGGTCTCCAGCCGGACCCCGCGCGACCTGGCTGCGTTTGGCGAGGCAATGGTGGAATTTTTGAAAAGGTAAGAGGGAAGGAATCGAATAGTTCTCACCCAGGTTTCCAAGGTCGGAACTAGTTTGGCGGCAAGTTGGTCTCAAAAACAGCCGGTGGTGGACCGGTTTTTGCTCCTTTTCTCATTCCTGAATTTCTGCTATTTTAGTCAACGGTTATGAACGATCTGGGAAAAGTTTTGGTGGTGGTCGGGTTGGTGATCGCGGTGGTTGGCTTGCTAATGTGGTCGGGAATTGGCCGGGGATGGTTCGGCCGTTTGCCTGGTGACATCAATTACACGCGGCCCAACTTTAGCTTTCATTTTCCGATTGCTACGTGCCTGATCCTCAGCCTGTTTCTGACCCTGCTGGTGTGGTTGGTGCGGAAATGAAAATGCGTTTTCGTCATTGAATATTTCCAGTGGTTTCTTACAATCTGTGAATGGATAGTCAACAGACATCACAAATAGCTCAGTACCTCCCGGTGCTGATCCTGCTCGTTGCGGCCATTGGATTCGCGGTGGGAGTGCTGGGGTTGTCTCTCTTGCTGGGCAAATTTGCCAAGCGTTCCAAGGCCAAGGATTCCGCTTATGAATGCGGGAAGGACCCCATTGGCGATGGCGGCGCGCGGTTTTCGGTCAAGTTTCACCTGGTGGCGATGCTGTTCATTCTGTTCGATATCGAAGTGGTTTTCCTTTATCCGTGGGCGGTCGTTTACAAGGACATGCTGGCCGATCACGCCACGCGTAATTTGATCTTTACCTCGATGATTTCGTTTCTGGTGATCCTCTTCGCGGGTTACATTTATGCGCTGAAGAAAAAAGCGCTCGATTGGAAGAACTGACGCGGTTTCGGCTCACAAGTAAGGTGAAAAAAGTCGAGCGGTGGCATCACGCAGTTTGGCGGGATAAGAGCGCCCGTCAATCGCCTCCAAAGTCACCTCCCGGGCTCCCTGGAGTTTTCGGGTGATAATTTCCTCCTCCATTTTGCGGGCAAATTCGCGGCCGTAACACTCCACATTTAATTCAAAATTAAGCCGCAAGCTTCGCGCATCCCAGTTGGCTGATCCCAGCAAAACCCAATGATTATCCACGATCATCAATTTGGAGTGGTCGAAGGGCGGCGAAGTGAGCCAGATGCGGCAACCGCGTTCCAGCACTTGCCACCACATCGCGCGTGAGGCCCATTGCACGAAGGGCAGATTGTTATGGGCGGGCAGGATGATATCCACCCTGACTCCGCGCAAGGCTGCAAGATTCAGGGCCGTAACCAGGGATGTGTCAGGCAAAAAGTAAGGCGTCAAGATCCGGACGGAAGTCTGGGCCTCCGCCAGGGCGGCCAGCAAGGTTAGGCGGAGATTGTCAAAGTCAGCATCCGGCCCGTCCGGAATGACTCGGGCGATCACGTCGCTACTTTCATTCGCTTCGGCGAACCAGCTTTCGCCATCAAGGACTTCGCCTGTCGTGAAAGCCCAATCATTGGCAAAGGTCTCCTGCAACTGGGTGACGATGGGGCCCTCGACAAGAAAATGTAAATCCTGCACCGGCTTTTTTGGCTTGGCCAAGAGCACATTGCCGTGCCGGATATTCATGCCGCCTGTGAAAGCGGTCAGGCCGTCCACCACCAGTGATTTGCGATGGTTCCGCAAGTTGATCGTGGCCACCCGCCAAGGGGTGAAAGCGGAAGCGGGCAGGAATTTGGCGTGGGGGATTTTGGCCCGCTGTAATTTCCGGCCGATCGGGGGCCAGGAATACCGGGCGCCAGCCGCGTCAATCAGGACCCGCACCTGCACGCCCCTTTCGACAGCCCGGCGGAGGGCGTCCACGAATATTTGACCACTTACGTCGTTATCGAAGATATAGGAGGAAAGGGAGATGGATTTGTGGGCGGAATCAATGGCAGCTAGCATGGCAGGAAATGCCGCGTCGCCGTTCACGAGGGGCGAGATCTTGTTCCCCGTGGTCAACGGTTGGGGGATGATGCGGCTGACGACGCGGGCCAGCAGTTTCAAATGCGCGGAACCTTCGGGTTCGGGCTCACCTAGATTTTCCGGGACGGGTCGGCTCAGGGTTTTGTGGACTGCCAATTTGACGGCCCGGCGGCGGATGCGATTGACTCCCAGAGCGAGGTAAAGAATAGGACCGAGTAAGGGTACCAGCCAGACGATGCCAATCCAAAGCGTCGCTGCGCGCGCGTCGCGTTTATGGAGCAGGGCATGGGAGGAGGCCAACAGCGCGGCGCAGAAATCAAATCCGGCCGCGAAGTGCGGCCAGAATCGCGATGCCATGTCGAGCCAATGCACGCCTTCTTATTGGCTAAAGCGGGCCATGATGCAAGCCCGCTGTTGGTGAAGGCGAACGTTTGGTTTTGCCGAACCCGAGCCACTTTTGGATGCGGCCGGGTGCGGATTCACTATCATTACCTCAGGCAACGGTAATGTCTTTATCCAGGTAAACATCCTGGACCAGGTTTAATAATTTGATGCCTTCCTTCAGCGGACGTTGGAAAGCCTTGCGGCCGGAAATCAAACCCATGCCGCCGGCACGCTTGTTGATGACGGCGGTTTTGACGGCCGCGGCGAGGTCGCCGGCACCTTTGGATTCGCCACCGGAGTTGATCAAGCCTGCCCGGCCGGCGTAGCAGTTCAAAACCTGATAGCGGCAGAGGTCGATCAGGTTGTCGGTGGTGAGTTCGGTATAGATTCGTTCATCCAGTTTGCCGTAGCTGGAATTGCCAGTATTCAACGCTTTAAAACCGCCATTGTTCTCCGGCAATTTCTGCTTGATAATATCGGCCTCAATGGTTACGCCGAGATGGTTCGCCTGCCCGGTGAGATCGGCGCTGACATGGTAATCCTTTTCCTTGGTTTTGAAGGCGTCATTGCGCAAATAGCACCAAAGGACGGTGGCGAGTCCAAGTTCATGGGCGCGCTTAAAAGCCTGGCTGGTCTCGACGATCTGCCGCGCGGATTCGTGCGAGCCAAAATAGATGGTCGAGCCAACAGCGGTGGCGCCCATGTTCCAGGCCTGCTCCACTTGGGCAAAATAAATCTGGTCGAACTTGTTGGGGTAAGTGAGCAGTTCGTTGTGATTCAATTTGACGAGGAAGGGAATTCTATGGGCGTATTTGCGGGAAACCGCGCCCAGCACGCCGAGGGTGGAAGCCACGGCATTGCAGCCACCTTCGATGGCGAGTTTGACGATGTTTTCCGGATCAAAATAATCCGGGTTTTTGGCGAAGCTGGCCCCGGCGGAATGTTCGACACCCTGATCCACCGGCAAAATAGAGACATAACCGGTTCCGGCCAGTCGGCCGTGGTTGAACAGCGCGTTCAAGCTGCGCAGCGTTTGGGAATTGCGGTCGGAGGGTTGAAAGATCCGATCGACAAAATCGGGTCCCGGCAGATGCAGGCGATCTTTGGCAATCGTCCGGCATTGATGGTCCAGAAGGTTTTTGGCGTCCGCGCCCAATAGTTGTGAGATTTCAGTATTCATAGATGGGTAATATCAGTTTATGCAGATTACAATGTCACGACTCCGTCCGGCTGTCGAAATCAATTTTTACATCGGGCAACGTAGTGGTGTCCGCGCCGGTCTCGGGGGTGGCCGTGGCTCTACGTGCGTGAAACTGCTCCCACCACGCAGCGCGGTTTTGCGGGGTGAAATCACTCGCGTGCGGTGAGGTCATGAGCAGGGCAACTAGGAGGAGGGCCGATTGCGGGCGGTCATCAGGATTTTTCTCCAGGCAGCGCAAAACAATGGCGTCCAGCTCAGTGCTGATGAGGTTGGTGGTGATTTGGGAAGGAGGCACCGGGGCGGCGTTGAGTTGTTGTTCGTAAACTTCCTCCGCTGAATCGTGGTCAAATACATGACGGCCGGTCAGAAGATAATACGCCAGACCGCCGACCGAATAGAGATCACTGCGCGGGCCACTTGCCGCCGGATTTTGGATGGACTCAGGGGACATGAACCAGGGGGTGCCCACCATTTCCATGTCATCATGTCGCTCACCCTCTGTCGAATATTCCCGAACGAGACCGAAGTCCAGTACCTTTACATAGTCCGGCACGCCGGCGCGGTCGCTAATAAAGACATTGGAGGGTTTGATGTCGCGATGAACGAGGTTTCGCGCGTGGGCTTCGGCGAGGGAGTTGCAAATTTGCGTTAGAATGTTGATGACACGGCCCTCAGGTTGCGGGCCAAATTCCTCCACCAGCTGGCGAAGATTGAGGCCGTTCAACAGTTCCATGGCGTAATAGAATATGCCTTCCGGCGTATGTCCATAATCGTAAATCTGGATCGTGTTGGGATGAGCCAGCTGGCAGGTGAGATGCACCTCGCGCTGGAACCGGGCGACAGAGTTTTCATTCGCCAGTTCGGGCAGCAACAATTTGACGGCCGTGTCCCGGCGCATCAACGCGTGGCGGGCCCGATATACCACCCCCATGCTTCCCTCACCGATCTTTTCTTCCAGGGAGTATTGGCCGAGCTGGCGAAGTTGCGATTCCACCTTATCCAGGCGGCGTTGCGAGGCAACGTTGGCGTAGGAAAAAATAAACAGCACCACGGCGCAGAGCACCAGGAGCAGAAAAAGAATCATAAAAACGGAATCCGACACTTGCAGCAGCCAGAAAGCCTCGCTGGCTTCCATTTCCGTGGCAACACCGATGCCAAATTCGGGGAGCCAGCGCCACGCGCCGACCACAGGAACACCCCGGTAATCGCGCGAGGGAATTACATCCACGCCTTCTCCACCTTCCACTGCGTTGGCTACGAAATGGGTCAGGGAATCTTCAAATAAGTTGGTCGGGAACACGCTGTAGCCTTTCGTGAGATCGCCGCCGGGGTCGTGGAGGCGGAGATTCAAGGCCGAGCTGGTATTGGTGGCAGCCAGCAGCCCAAGCGCGTGAAGTTGCAAGTCGAATCGGCTCTCGGAAATCAACAATCCCGTCTGGTCGAAAGCAAAAGTTTCGCCGGTTTCGCCACGATGCGCCACGGAAAGGACACGGGAAAATTCATTGGTGGGATTGATGATCAACGCCAGGGCACCCAGAACGATCCCGTCCTCCCGGATGGGTGCTGCTACTTGCATCAGCATGTCGTCGCCGCGTCGTCGGGCAATATTGCTGCGGCGAGGCCTCCGGTTAAGGTTGCCCGGCAGTGGCCTTCGCTCGACCAGCAAATCCGCCTTGAACGGCGTAATGATGATCGGCTCATCGTGCGCGAAGAGCTCATCAAACTTGTCCGTGTGCGCCTCCGCGACCGGCAGTCCGACCCCGAACTGGTTACGGGTGGAGGTGGCGGCGATGAACAGGTTGGTGTTCACCAATTGGGCGATCCCATAATTCACGGAATAAAGCCGGGGACGCAGATAATTGCCAAGGAGAATGGCTTCGTCCGAGGGTGGGGTATTTGGGCTGGCCAGGGGCTCGTGCAGGATCCGGCTGGCCAGCGTATGGACGGTGGGTTCGGTGGCCAGCGTGCTGGCCATCCGCATCTGGTTGGTGGCCCAGATGTCAAGGGCGGTCACATTAGCGCTCAAAGTCGAGGTCAGATCAGCCTTGAGATTGGTCTCAATTGCGTCACGCAGACGGAAGCTTCCCCACCATCCGACCAAGGCAACCAGCACCGCAATCATCAGCGGTATGATCCAAATCGGCAATTTAGAGCGGCCAACCATTTATCCTGATTAGACCGGATTTATCCCTGACTGTTTCATGAATTTGGTCCATCTCGCCTGAGCGAAGTGGCGTCACCTGGACAAGATAACTGGCTTGGTATAAAAAGAAAATGATGGATTACTCTGTTTTGCCCGGAACGGTCTGGATTGCCCAAACATGATTGTTCGGGACAGTCTTTTCGAAATCCTGATCAGGACGTTTTGGAAATAGATGAGCTAACCAGCTGTGAAGGTCTGCCGGGGCGAAGCGCAAATCCGCCAGGCATCGTCTAGCCAGGGAACGAACTCTTCCTGCTTACCAAGTGGAATTTAAAGTCCAGATTTACTGCTGGGCGGCGGCCACTTCCGCTTTGACTTCCGCCAGATCATGTTGAAATTGCGGGTTTTCATTCATCTCCCGGACAATGGCCTGGGCCAACACGCGGCCGGCGTAAATATCCGTCGGATAATGCCGGGCGATCTGAACCCGGTGCCAGCCCATCAAGCGCGCATGAGCCAGAATGGCGTCGCGCTTTTCAGGAAAGACTTCGGCCAGCACTAAACCCAAAGTCATGGTCTCAGTGGAATGGCCGCTGGGGTAACTGTAACTGGTTTCCAGCTTTCCGTTGGCGAGGCTGGGGTCGATGAAATAGGGACGCGGGCGCATGTAAACATCTTTGACTCCGTCGACCACACTGGCGGCGTCGGTCTGAACCCGTTTGAAAAAGGCCTCGGTTTTAGGCAGTTTTGCCGCTTTAAAAAAATCGCCCACTGGCGCGGCAAAGTTGAAGACACTGAATTTTTTCTCGGCCATCGCGGCGGCTTTCTGGTCCATCGTCGCGGAAGCGTTCACCGCGCGAACTTCTTGCATGTCTGCGTCCTGCTCGGCTGAACCAGGCAGTGGCGGAGGCGCCAGCAGCTGCAAGGCGTCAGGGTGCCCGGGCGCAAGGTAACTTAAACCGGCAGCCGATGCGCGGAATGGTGTGACCGCAAGACTGAAAACAAAAAACAAGACAGCGAGGCGTGCATAAAGCTTGGTCATGCCCGTTGGGATCATTTGAGTTTGTAGCATAAAGAGCAACAAGTTGTGATTTGTTGGTTTCGATTTAATGGCGAAAACGTTACAATCTTGTGACATCGCGGGCCATGCCGCCACGCTGCTTTTGGCATCGGAAGGGTCATGTTGGACCATTAGACTTGATTAAAAAGTGGCCATGGCGCGGTCCAGCCTGGCCAGGGACTTCTCCCGACCCAATACTTCGAGGAGATGGTAGAGGCTTGGGCCAACGGTTTTACCTGTCAGCGCTAACCGCGTGGGATGAACGAGCATCCCCACTTTGACACCCAATTCCTTGGCGGCGGTTTTCAATGCTGTTTCGACAGAAGCGGCGTCGAAGTTTGGCAGGGATCCCAAAGCTTCCCGGAGTTTAGCCAGGCGAGGTTTGTTCTCAGGAATGAAATCTTTCCCGACCGCTTCGACATCGTACTCAATTGCCTCCCGGAAATAAAAGCCGGCGTAACCCGGCAGCTCGCTAAACAATCGGAATTTACCCCGGCAGGTGTCGAGGGCGGATTTAACATAGGGCAGGGGAAAGGCATTTGTATCCATGCCGGCCTTGGCGAGGGTGGCCACGGCGAGTTCGTAAAAACGATCGGCAGGCAGTTCACGAGCGTACTCACCCTGCAACCAGAGAAGTTTTTCGTAATCGAACCGGGCGTTGTGCCGGAGAATTTGGGGCAAATCAAAGAGTTCACAGACTTCGGCGCGGGACATTTTTTCCCGGTCTTCCTTCGGAGACCAGCCGAGCAGGCAAAGGTAGTTGATGACCGCCTCAGGCAGGAATCCCTCGTCCAAGTAACTGGTGAGGGCGGCACCTTTGTCGCGCTTGCTCATTTTTGAGCCGTCCCCGTTCAGGATAAGGGGGATATGGGCGTAATGCGGAGGATGGACACCAAAGGCTTGGAACAGCGCGATGTGCTTGGCAGTATTACTCAAGTGATCTTCGCCGCGAATGACGTGGGTGATATTCATTTCCAAATCATCAATGACATTAACGAGATGAAAGACTGGTTGGCCATCCGAGCGCTGGATGACGAAATCGGGATCGACTTCTTCGCGATCGGTCAGCGGGCGCAAAACGTTGCCGACCACCAGGTCGTGGATGGTGACCGGTTCACGTGTCATCTTGAACTTGATGGCACCTTCATGTTCGTAGGCCAGGCCGCGTGAAAGTAGGGCCTCGACGCGGCGTTGATAGATATCGTGGCGCTGGCTCTGGAAATAAGGACCGCAGTCCCCTTTGCCGGGGCCGGTGGCCTCCCCAGTGAGGGGGCCTTCATCCCAATCCAGTCCAAGCCAACGCAGGCCGTTCAGGATGACGTCCACAGCCTCCCGGGAATTGCGCGCCGCGTCGGTGTCCTCGATGCGCAGGATGAACTGGCCGCCGGTATGGCGCGCGTAGAGCCAATTAAACAGGGCGGTTCGAGCTCCGCCAATGTGTAGGTAGCCGGTGGGGGAGGGGGCAAAGCGAACGCGGACTTTCATAAACCAATATTAACCAAAGATCCCGGAAGATTTCACGTGAATAAAAAAAGCGCCCCGAGGAATCGGAGCGCCTGTTCGGAAAATTAAAAATTACTTCGTGCCGAGGATCGCATCCTTGGCCGCCTTGGCCACGCGAAACTTCACGACGCGCTTGGCCTTGATCTGAATCTGTTCGCCGGTCTTGGGATTGCGACCGATCCGGGCGGCGCGGTTACGCAAAACGAGTTTGCCAATTCCGGGCAGGGTGAAAGTGTCCTTGGCGTGTTTATAGGCGAGGGCGGCAATGTAGTCGAGGATTTCGACCGCTTGTTTTTTGGAAAGACCGTTTTTCTCGGCGACGAGGGCGGCAATTTGAGCTTTGGAGAGTGCTTTGGCCATATATTTGATCTCTAGGTTGTTGGTTGTTATTTGTTTGTTTAGTCCGAAAAGTCAACAGACTGACAACGAATTAAAATCCAATAAGGCGGTCGTGCAAGCGAAAAAAGCAAAAAAATCTTAGTTTTTCAAGGGCGGGATGTGCAGGGCTTGACTTCGCGAGGCGTTTTCCCAACATGGGGCGGTGTCGTTGTTTACCATCCAGAGCGATTTCCGGTACGCCGTCGTCCGCAAAATATTTGAGGGCGGCATGGGGATTGTTTATGAGGCGGAGCAACACGGTTCGAGGGACTTCGTCAAGCGGGTGGCGATCAAGATTATCCGGCCGAACTATGCGAGCCAGAAGATGTTCATCGAGAACTTCATCGGTGAAGCGAAGCTGGTGGCGGACTTGATCCATACCAACATTGTCCAAACCTACCATTTGGGCGAGACGAACGGGGTTTGTTTCATTGCGATGGAGTTGATCCGGGGTGTCAATCTGGAACAATTCTCCATGCAGTTGGCAGAAAAGCGGAAAAGTCTGCCCAAAGAACTCGCAGTGTTCATCACAAGTCGCATTGCGCGCGGGTTGGCTTACGCCCATTCCAAGACTGATAAGGATGGCAAACCGCTGGGGATTGTACACCGGGATGTCAGTTTCAAAAACATCATGATCGCGTTTGAAGGCGACGTGAAGTTGACTGACTTCGGAATTGCCAAGGCACGAGGTTTTCTCACGGATCAGGAGGGCGAAGTGGTGGCGGGCAAGCCTGATTATATGAGTCCCGAGCAAGCGGATTTCCAGGTCACTGACCGGCGTTCGGATATTTTTTCGGCGGGTGTTATCCTGGCCCATTTGCTGCTAGGGCGGAATTTGTTCAAGGGCTCGACTGCAGAGGAATCCCGCTCACGCATCCTGAACCAGCCGATCCCGGATTTTCGCGCACTCGATCCGCGCATCGACAGCGATTTGAACGATATTTTGCATCATTGCCTGGCGCACGATCCAAACCGTCGCTATGAGAATGCCGACAAATTGATGATCGAACTTGAAAAGTATATTTATCGGGACGGTTATGGGCCGACGAACGAGACGATGGGAAAATTTATCCGCGAATTGTTTGGGCAGGAGGCGGTGCGCTTGACCGAGCCGGATGAGCATTTGAAAACCATCATTGTGCCCCTACCGGCCCGCCCGCGTGCTTGAATATTCATGCAACGTATTGCATCATCCTACATGCAACGTAGGGTATCATCTGAGGTTAAAATCGGACTTATTCAGACCGCGGCGTCACCAGATCCCGAAAGGAACCTGAAAAAGACCGTGGCTTTGGTTGAACGCGCAGCGCGCAAAGGGGCGCAGATTATTTGCACCCAGGAGTTGTTCCGCTCGGAATACTTCTGCCAGAGCGAGGATCACGAATATTTCAAGCTGGCCGAGAAAATTCCCGGCCCCAGCACCGAGGCATTGCAGGCGCTGGCGAAAAAGCTCGAAGTGGTCATCATCGCCTCGCTGTTTGAACGGCGCGCCTCAGGTATTTACCACAACACCGCCGCAATCATCGATGCGGATGGTAGCCTGATGGGGCTCTATCGCAAGATGCACATCCCGGATGATCCGCTGTTCTACGAGAAATTTTATTTTACGCCCGGCGATCTGGGTTTTAGGGCTTGGTCTACCCGTTACGGGAAAATTGGCGTATTGATTTGCTGGGATCAATGGTATCCTGAGGCGGCGCGTTTAACGGCCATGCAAGGCGCCGAAATTCTCTTTTATCCGACGGCGATCGGCTGGCATCCGCGGGAAAAGAAAAAATACGGCAGCAAACAGCATGGTGCATGGGAGACTATCCAGCGCGCTCATGCGGTGGCGAATGGCTGTTACGTGGCTGTGGCCAATCGCATCGGACATGAAGTGCTGAACGGCGTGGGTGGCGACGGGATTGAATTCTGGGGCCAGAGTTTTATTGCCGGCACTTCGGGCGAAATCATTGCCAAGGCAGCCTCCGACAAGGAAGAGATTTTGATCGCGCCGGTGGACTTAAAGCATGTGGATGTGACGCGAACGCATTGGCCGTTCCTGCGCGACCGCCGGATAGACGCTTACGGTGATCTGACCAAACGTCTGTCGGATTAAGATGAACCTCGATTTTTTTAAGCGCTATATTCCTCTGGCGGTTTGGGTTGTCTCGGTGCTTACCATTGTTCTCGTTCCCTTGAAGATCATCGGTCTGGGGTTTTTGCCGATGGACGATGCCTTGCGCCACGCGGCGAAGGCGGTATCGGGAAAAGCCTGGCAGGATATTCTGGTCATGCGCCCTGATTTCGCCATCGACCCCAGTCCGGGCTGGCAGAAAATCCTGGAATGGGTCTGCCCCGCTACGTGGGTACAACAATGGGCGAATGGACCGGCCGAAGCGCTGGTGGTTTTTTCGGTCATCAGCCTCATGTTGCTGGTGACTTTGTGCGCTTTACCCTGGTTGCGCCGGCCCGAGGCATGGCTCGGAGCGCTGTTGGCAGCCGCGGTTTTTGCCCCCGCCTGCACCACGCGCTTTATGCGGGGTCGTCCCTACCTCCTGACGGATTTTGTGGTAATGACGATTTTGCTGTTGTGGGCAAGGCAAGCCAAGGATGCCCCCCGCTGGATGGCCTTGATTTTTACCCCGCTGCTGGTGGCCGCCTCGGCTTGGATCCATGGTTCATGGTACATGCTCGTGCTTCCCGGGGCGGCGATTTTGTTCACGGGCTATTGGCGGTCCGCAATGGCTTATGGCGGGTGCTGGCTGTTGGGGAGTTTTCTGGGTTGCGCGCTCACCGGTCATCCTTTGGAATTTCTGTTTCAATCCGTGCGCCACATGTTTGAGGTGTTTGGAAATTCCGTGGTTAACCGGCAGCTGGAAGGGGAATTTTACCCGTCTGACGGAGAAACGGCCGCGGTACTGCTGGTTTTTGCCTTGCTTATTTGGCGCACTCTCTCAAACCGCGCGGCTGGCCATCAGCCCAATCGCCTGCTCAATCCGATCTTTGTGATGATGGTCATGGCTTGGGTTCTCGGGCTTAAAATGAGGCGGTTCTGGTGGGATTACGGAACGCCGGCGTTCATGCTGTGGGTAGCCTTCGAACTGCAAGACCATCTGGAGCAGGGCATGGGTTTTGAATCGGCCAAACGACTTTTCGTCACGGTTGCACTTGCCGCCGGTGTTTATCTGGGCTTCACCAGCGATCGCGACGGGCGCTGGACGGAGAATCTTACCACCGAATTTCTGACGCCGGATAATCCGGCTCTGGCGGGCTGGTTGCCGGATCCCGGAGGCATAATTTATAACTCCGACATGGACGTTTTTTTCCAGACCTTTTACAAAAATCCGCAGGCGCCCTGGCGCTATGTGCTGGGATTTGAGCCGGGATTGATGCTGCCGGAAAATCTCGCAGTGTTCCGGAAAGCGCAATGGAATTTTGGCGATTCGCGGGCATACGAGCCCTGGGTGGAAAAAATGCGTCTGGCGGATCGCCTGATCATTCACGCCACTGGCGGCGCACGGCCGAACCTGCCGGCGTTGGAGTGGAACTACGCCGCGACCGAAATCTGGATCGGGCGGTTGCCGCGGCCGGGACCCACCACGTCCTCCCAATCTCAGCGATAAGTGGCCATGTCTACTGAGCCCCAGCCTCTGGCATGGATTACGGGCGCCAACGGTCTGATTGGGAACTATCTCGTCCAAACGGCCTTGCGCTGGGCACCTGCTTGGAGAGTGCGCGCCCTGACGCGGGCTGACGTGGACCTTCTCGATTTCGCCGCGATGGAGCATGAATTCAAAAAGGACCGGCCCCAGCTCATTATTCATTGTGCGGCGGTCACAGCCATTTCCGACGCGATCAAAAATCCCGCTCGCTCGCGGCGGTTGAACTGTGACGCTACCCAATTGTTGGCGGGATTGGTCCGGGAGCAGCAGTTTGTGTTTTTTTCCACTGATCTGGTATTTGATGGCATGCGCGGCAATTACGTGGAAACGGACCCGGTCAACCCAATCAGTCTCTACGGCGAAACCAAGGCAATCGCGGAAAAAATGGTCTTGGAGAATCCGCGGCACTTGGTGGTTCGGACGTCTCTTAATGGGGGCACTTCTATATCGGGCAAAAGAGGTTTCAACGAGCAATTGCGTGCCTCATTACAGGCGGAAGGACAGGGCATGACCCTGTTTACCGATGAAATCCGGAGTCCGCTGCCGGCCAGCGAAACGGCCCGGGCAGTCTGGGAATTGGTTCGCAAAAGATGTACGGGACTTTTTCATGTGGCGGGACAGGAAAAAATATCACGCTGGGAAATCGCTCAATTGCTTGTCCGGCGCTGGCCCGACGCAAAGGGGAACCTCCGTTCAGGGTTGGCGCGTGATTTTGCCGGGCCGCCCCGCGCCCTCAATACGTCGCTGGATATTTCGAAGGTCCAAAAAGTTCTAACCATTCCTTTGCCCGGATTGGGTGGCTGGCTGGCGGCCAATCCGGATGAGAAGTTTTAGGAGAATAGAGCTCCCTTGCGCTAAGACTTCGTAGCCAGCTCCAAAACCGTGATGGAATAGGGCGGAAACTCCCGGTTAAAATCGGTGCTCAAGCCTTTTATTCTTTCCGTCTGCGGAACAATCTTCTCCGGTTCGAGGATGGAGTTGGTGTCATCAGGCCGGTCTGCGTGCAATACGGTGGCCAGGCCTTTCTTTTTTATGGACGCAACCCCGCTGATTTTGATTCTGACCCGCTGCGCGGTTCCCAGGCGGTTGACAATTTTCAAATAAATCCTCCCGGAGTAGCTGTCTCGTGTGGCGTCAAAGAACAGCGTCGGCACTTGTTGCATCGGCGGCCGCGGCCGGACGACGCCGTTCAGCCGTCTGGTGCGCGGCTGCCAGGTATAGGTTGGAATTCCCTCGGCCGAAGTCGCCAGCACCTGGTCTCCGTGCCGGGTGCTGAACATTTTCTGCGCGTAATATGAGGGTGATCCATAGCTACCCAAAGCGTCATAGCCGATCAGGTCACTTCGCCATTGCATCGACCCCCCGGTTTGGAGGTCGCTTACATTTACAAACATCGGGGCGTAACTGGACATCAGCACAATGTCCGAATTCCGTTCCATTCCCGTCATCCAGGCCCCATCGCCCAGGGCTCCAGCCATGTTGGGCGTGGGCGAACCCACTCGCGTCGCCCATTCACCGACAAAAATTTTAGTGTGGTTGGTTCGTGTATAGAGGTCGTAATCGTGCGCGTGGGCTTCCATTTCTTCTTCCGAACGATAGTAATGTTCATCCAGCAAATCAGGGGCCACTGACTTCACCCCGGTCGTGGCAATGATTTGCAACTGCGGATACCTGGTTTTGATGGCGTTAAAGAACTGGGCGAACCGACCTTCATAGCTACCTGAACGATCGAACCAGTCCTCGTTGCCGACCTCTACGTAATGCAATGGGAAGGGCGCCGGATGTCCATCCCGCGCGCGCAACGCACCCCAGATGGTATTTGTGTCGCCGGTGATATACGCAATCTCATCCAATGCGTCCTGCACATAAGGTTCCAAATCCCGACCGGGTTTGATGTAATCGTGCTTCAACGAATATCCTGCAAAAACTGCGAGTAGCGGTTCCATGTGCAGCTCTTCACACCAGCAAAGATATTCCATCAGGCCGAAACCATCTGTGGACCAATATCCCCAAGGGCTTTCGTGGCCGGGCCGCTGAGAGATATCCCCGATGGTCTTTTTCCAGTTAAAACGGGTTTCAAGATAATTACCTTCTAGATAATTCCCTCCGGGCAACCGGAGAAAGGCTGGTTTCATGTCGGCAAGGAGCTTCATTAGATCGGGCCGGTTGCCATTTGGGCGGCTTTCGAAGGTCGGCGGAAAAAGCGATACTTGTTGGAACCAGATCGTGCCCGGTGTGGTGGTGGTGATTTGCAACAGGTTGTCTTTTGAGGTCGGCACGTTTTTGGTCGTTAAATCCACGGCATAATGTTTCCAATCGCCTGTCATTCCCATTATGGTCACACTGGCATAATTGGCCTTGTTGTCTGCATTGATAAGGCTTGCTGTCAGGTTGCCGCTGAAATCACTCGCGGCTTTGGCAAAAAACGTTAAGTGATAGGAAGTGTTGGGACGAACCGGGATGCCCCAGTAACCCCCGTTGGCAATTCCCGCAGGCACTTCGGTCGTAGCCTGGCTCGCGTCCAATTTCAAACTCACGTTCAAGGCTTCGTTGAGGCCAGTGACAGGGTCGAGGGCAATTTGGCCGCTGCCGATCGGGCTCCAGCCAGTGACGCTGTTCGTATTGGCTTTGAAACTCCGATTGCGGATCAGTTCGCCATAAAGACCGCCCTCATACGAATAGTTGATTTCTTCGGTCATCAATCCATAAAGCTCCGGGCTGACGCGGGCGACGACCTGGTCGGCCCTGATCTGGAGCGTCGGGGTTATTGTATTCGTCTGGGCCTGCAAACCAGTCGTAACCGCAGACCAGTGGATCAGAATTAAAACCAGGAGTGTTTTGAATGAACTACGCTCAAGCGCAGATAACTTAATTAGGTTCATTTAATAATTAATGAATTCAAGAGTGGCAAAAGTCCATCACCTTTTTCGGAGAACTAAGAGTTTTCCCGCCAACGGCTGGCCGGTGAAAAGAAAACCTTGTCCCACTTGCGCTTCATTGCTTACTTCGGCTCGTGATTCCGACAGAAAACATGAACCGGGTGAAATATCGTGGACGCCTCGCTCCCTCGCCCACGGGGTATCTGCACCTGGGTCACGCAAAGACTTTCTGGCAGGCCCAGGAACGCGCCAAGCAGGCGGGTGGCGATTTGATTTTACGCAGCGACGACCTCGATCGAGAGCGCTGCCGTCCGGCATATGAGACCGCCATGTACGAGGATCTACGCTGGTTTGGTCTGAATTGGAGCGAGGGCCCGGAGCAAAATGGGCCTTTTGGCCCATACAGCCAAATTGAGCGGACGGGATTGCATCGCGCCACCCTCGATAGACTTCGCGAGGGCGGCTTCCTTTTTCCCTGCACCTGTTCCCGTAAGGATATATTGTCGGCCGTCGCCGCGCCCCACGATGGAGACAATGAACCGATTTATGCCGGCACTTGCCGGTTGCGCATCGAGAAAGATATGGCGGGGAAAAAATTCGGTTGGCGTTTTCGCGTGCCGGATGGCGAGGTGATCGCTTTTGAGGACAAGAATATGGGCTCCCAACGGTTTGTTGCCGGGAAGGATTTTGGTGACTTCGTGGTGTGGCGACCGGACGATGTTCCGGCGTATCAGCTGGCATGCGTGGTGGACGATTTTTCGATGAAAATCACCGAGGTTGTGCGAGGAGCGGACCTGCTGGCCAGCACGGCGCGGCAGCTCTTGATTTACCGCGCGATGGGCTGGAGTCCGCCAGCGTTTTTTCACTGCGAACTGATGCGGGACGAAAAGGGTCGGCGGCTTGCCAAGCGCCATGACAGCTTGAGTTTGCGTCAGCTGCGAGCGCAAAACGTGGTCCCCGAAGTCCTTCGAAAAGACTGGTGACATTCCCCAAGAGAAGGGATGGAAAACGTTTTGCAGACACATTAAAATTATTTCAGAAATTGCTTGTGAATTTTTTCACGATGAGGCAATCTTCACGTTCCTAAACGCACTATTGGTTTGCTTTATTAACCGATAGGTGTCGATTTAAACCATTTTTGAATTTTTTGAAGTGAAGCAGATAGGTCTGATCATCATTGCCTGTGTCATTTTAGCCGCAACCTTTGCGGTCAATTTGCGTGCCCAGACCGCCGGCTCGAACTCGACGGTTGCCGCGACGACCAATGTCGTGGCGGGGGCCACCACGCCGGAAGCGACGGGGGATGAAATGGTGCCGGCGGCTGCGCCTGAACTCTTCAATATCATGGGGTTGCCGGTTACCAATTCAATGGTTTGCACCTGGGTGGTGGCGGCTTTTATTTTGATCGTCGTTCGTATCGGGACATGGAATAACATCAAGGAAATTCCGTCGGGATTGCAAAATCTGATCGAGGCGACGGTGGAAGGATGGGAAGGATTGATTGGAGATATTTTGGATCAACGCGTCACCCGCTGGGTGTTCCCTTTTGCCACGACCTTCTTTATTTTCATTGTGATTTCGAACCTGACCGATTTGATTCCCGGGGTAGGCAGTATTGGTTTCGTTGGTGCTAACGGGGGCTTTAAGCCGCTTTTTCGTCCTCCGACCACGGACGCGAATCTGACGGTGGCGATGGCAGGCATTTTTCTGGTTATGAGTCTTTATTGGGCGGTGAAATTCAATGGGGTTTGGGGCCTGATGAAGCACATTTTCGGTGTGAAGATGGAAACCAGCAAGTTTTTATACCCCATTTTTTTCCTGTTGTTCCTGTTCATTGGGGCGATGGAGTTGCTTTCTGTTTTATTCGCGCGGCCGGTCGCGCTGGCAATGCGGCTTTATGGTAACGTGTTTGCCGGTGAAAGCATTTTGGATATGATTTTCCATGGCAAATCCCTGGTCTTTTCGATGATTCTTGCGTCAGGGATGTATTTTTACGAAACGTTTGTATGTGTGGTCCAGGCGTTTGTGTTTGCGATGCTGGTCGTGGCCTTTGTGGGCACGCTTTGCACGCATTCGGAGGAAAGTGGCCACTGAAAACGAATAGATTTTCAGCCGTTTTAAAAGCAATTCGGCTGGGCAACCAAAACCAATAGAAAGAAAAGTTATGATGCTCGCAGAAACAGTCGGCAATGTTCACATCGGTCTCGCCTTTGGCGGCGCGGCTATCGGCATCGGTATCGCCACCGCCGGTGGTGTCACCGCGATGGCCCGCAATCCCGGAATGTTCGGCAAAATTTTGACGTTCATGTTCGTCGGCATGGCCCTCGCCGAAGGCTGGGCGGTCATTGCTTGGCTGGTCGTCAAGTAATCCTGACCCCATCCCGTCATGGACAAATTAGGTATCCAGTGGAAAATCCTCGTCTCGCAGACGATCAGCTTTTCCGTGGTTTTTTTCGTGCTGTGGCGTTTCGCCTACAAGCCGATTTTTGAAATGCTTCAGACGCGGCGTGAAAAAATCGCCGAGGCGCTCGCCAATGCGGAGAAAATCAAGCTTGATGTTGCTCGCACCGAAGTGGAACGCCAGAAAATCCTGGCCGACGCTGGTGACCAGGCGAACAAGCTGATTGACGACGCGCGGCAGGCAGCCACCCTGGTCCGGGAAACGGAGACGCAGAAGGCTATTGCGGCCGCGGAGCAAATTGTGGTCAAGGCGCGGGAAGCAGCCGCCCAGGAACGCGCGCAGATGCTCGCGCAACTGAAGCGGGAGGTGGGCCGTCTGGTGGTGCAGACCACCGCGACTGTCACAGGCAAAGTTTTGACCTCCGAAGACCAGCAGCGTCTGGCCTCAGAAACCGAAAAACAACTGGCGGCCTAAAGCTTAATTTGCGAAGGATGCCGCACCAGTGTTCCGGGTGAATCGCGGAAGGCGGCAAATTGCCGCGACCGAAGAAAAATGAAGATTTCCAAACAAGCCCAGCGTGAAGCACGTCAGCTTTTCCGCTGCTGTTTCGTGAACAGTTTGCTGGATGAGAGCCGCGTCCGCGAGTGCGTGAAGCTGCTGGCGGAAAAACAGCCGCGTGGTTATGTGGCGATTTTGTCGCGCCTTTATCGTCTGGTAAAATTGGAGCTGGCGCGGCGGAATGTGCGCGTTGAAAACGCGGTGGAAACATCGCCGGAACAGGTGGCCAGCATCCGGGCGCAACTGGAGCGGCATTACGGTGCTGGTTTGAATATTCAATACGGGGTCAACCCCCAGTTGATTGGCGGGATGCGAGTGCAGGTGGGAAGTGATCTTTACGACGGCAGCGTGAAAACGCGATTGGAGAAATTGGAGCAGAGTTTTTAGCGATATTTTATGAGCAACTTACTGGAGGAAATTGAAGCACAAATCAGCGGCGCCAAAATGGCGACGGCAAAACAGAATGTCGGCATTGTCCGTGAAATTGGCGACGGTGTGGCCAAGATTGAGGGCCTGACAGACACCATGCTGAACGAGATGCTTGATTTCGGCAATGGCGTGACCGGTCTCGCGTTGAACCTGGAGGAGACTGAAGTGGGCGCCATTATTCTCGGCGACTATACAGGGATCAAGGAAGGCCAGGAAGTTCGCACCACGGGGAAGCTGCTGCAGGTGCCCGTGGGTAAGGGATTGCTTGGTCGAGTGGTTAATACCCTGGGGCAGCCGCTGGATGGCAAGGGCCCCATTGCAAGCCAGGTTTCGTATCCGGTGGAGAAGATCGCTCCGGGAATCATTCGGCGTAAGTCAGTCAGCCAGCCGGTGCAGACGGGCATTATGGCGATTGACGCGATGGTTCCAATTGGCCGCGGGCAGCGCGAATTGATCATTGGCGACCGTGGCACAGGTAAAACCACGATCGGCGTGGATGCCATGATTAACCAGGCGCGGATCAACAAAGCCGCGGAATCGGCCGGTGATAAGAGTTTCCGGCCCATCTACAATATTTACGTCGCGGTCGGCCAGAAGCAGTCGAGTGTGGCCCGCGTGATCGGTGTCCTGGAGGAAGCGGGTGCCATGCCGTACACGATTGTGGTCGTGGCCGCCGCCTCGGATTCCGCCTCCAACCAGTATCTGGCCCCCTTCACGGGAGCTGCCATCGGCGAATGGTTCATGGATAACGGCATGGATGCGTTGATCATTTATGATGATCTTTCCAAGCACGCCGTGGCTTACCGGCAGGTCGCCCTGATTTTGAAGCGGCCATCCGGGCGCGAAGCGTATCCCGGTGACGTGTTTTATCTCCACAGCCGCTTGCTGGAACGGAGTGCCCGCGTTTCGGAAAAATACGGCAATGGGTCGCTGACGGCATTGCCGATCATTGAAACCCAGGCTGGCGACGTCTCGGCTTACATCCCCACCAACGTGATTTCGATTACAGACGGCCAGATTTACCTGGAAACCGATTTGTTCTATCAAGGTATTCGTCCCGCCGTCTCCGTCGGTTTGTCTGTTTCGCGCGTCGGTTCCGCGGCGCAGATTAAAGCCATGAAACAGGTGGCCGGCCGAATCAAGGGCGATCTGGCGCAGTTCCGCGAGTTGGCGGCGTTTGCACAATTCGGCTCTGATTTGGACGCCAAGACCCAGGCATTGCTCGAGCGTGGCAAGCGCATTGTCGAGCTGTTCAAGCAAAATCAATACAGTCCGATGCCGGTCGAAGTCCAGGTGGTCGTGCTGTGGGCCTCGCAGAACGGCTTTGTGGACGACGTGGCCGTGGACAAGATCAAAGATTTTCAAGCCAAGCTGGTGGACTTCATCAGCACTCGCAAAGCGGAGTTGCTGGCCAAAGTCCGCAATGAAAAAGCCATCAGCGATGCCATCACGGCGGAACTGAAGGCGGCCGTCACGGAATTCAAGCAGACTTACCGCTAATATTTTTTCATGCCCAGCACGCGCGACATCCGCCGACGCATCAAGTCGGTCAAGAACACCGCCCAGATCACCAAGGCGATGCAGATGGTGGCGGCTGCCAAGATGCGCAAGGCGCAGCAGGCGGCGCTGGTCGGCCGACCCTATGCCCAGTTGATGAACGAAGTGCTGGCGCAGGCGGCAGTTCGCACGGCGGCCTTTGAACATCCTCTAATGCAGGTGCGCGAAGTCAAAAAGCGCGCGGTGATCGTGGTCAGCACCGATCGCGGCCTGTGCGGCGGCTTGAATAGCAATTTGCTCCGCGAGGCGGCGAAACTGGATCGAAATACCACGGTTTATATCACCGCCGGCAAAAAAGGATCACAGTTTATCGCGCGCACCAAGCGTCAATTGGCCGCGGAATTTATTTACAAAGACACACCGCAATTTTCCGAGGCCCGGGCCATTTCGCGGTTCGCCCAGGATTTGTTTTTGCGGGGCGAAGTCGACGCCGTGGATATCCTTTACACGAACTACGTGTCCACGCTCGTCCAGCAACCGAAAACCATCGCGTTTTTGCCGGTGGGGAAAATCCAGGCGGTCAAGGCGGGCATCGGCGCTCCGAATGAGGAGCTCAAAGCCGTGGACAAAACGGATCTATTTGAATTTGAGCCGGACGAAGAATCCGTGCTTGGCGCCTTGTTGCCGCACAGCCTGAACTTTCAGGTGCATCAAATCCTGCTGGAGGCGAAAGCCAGCGAACACAGCGCGCGGATGGTCGCGATGAAGAATGCGACCGACAACGCCAAGCAGCTGATCAAGGATCTGACGCTGGAATATAACAAGTTGCGGCAGTCCAATATTACTAAGGAATTGTTGGAAATCACCACCGCGCAGATGGCGGTGGGTTGAGAAATTATTGGTTGGAATTTATTACGAAAGATCGAAGGCGGAAATTAATTTTGAATCTTCGGTGATTCGGTCAGAAAAAGAAAAATATGAGCAAAGGCAAAATCGTTCAAATCATCGGCCCGGTCGTCGACGTCGAATTCGTCGGCGAGCTTCCTGCGATTTATAACGCACTGACGGTGAATTTCTCCGTGCAGGGGCAGGCGGTCAAGCTGACCCTGGAAGTGCAGCAGCATCTCGGTGACAACTGGGTCCGCGCGGTCGCGATGAGCAGCACCGAAGGTCTGAAGCGCGGTTATGAGGCGGTCGACACCGGCGCGCCGATTTCGATGCCCGTTGGCGAAGCGGTCATGGGCCGCGTGTTCAACGTCACCGGCGACCCGGTGGATGAACAGGGCCCGGTCAAGGCGGACAAGTACCTGCCGATTCACCGTGCCGCGCCGCCGCTCGTGGACCAGTCCACCAGCCCGCAGATTTTGACCACCGGCATCAAGGTCATCGATCTCATCTGTCCCTTCCTCAAGGGTGGTAAGGTCGGAGCCTTCGGTGGCGCTGGCGTCGGCAAGACGGTCGTCATCATGGAACTCATCAATAACATAGCAAAACTGCATGGCGGTATTTCGATGTTCGCGGGCGTCGGTGAACGCACGCGCGAAGGCAACGATCTCTACAACGAAATGATCGAGGCCGGCGTCATCAAGGTGCAGAAGGACGAAAAAGGTCATCCGAAAATCGGGGAAAACGGCCTGCCCATCATTGAACCCGGTTCTCGTATCGGACTGGTTTATGGCCAGATGAATGAACCCCCTGGCGCGCGTTTGCGTGTGGCGCTGTCAGCGTTGGCGGTCACGGAATATTTCCGTGACGAAAAGAACCAGGACGTGCTTTTGTTCGTCGACAACGTTTTCCGTTTCTCGCAGGCCGGTTCGGAAGTTTCCGCGCTGCTGGGGCGTACGCCCAGTGCGGTCGGTTACCAACCCACGCTCGCCGCGGAAATGGGTGACTTGCAGGAACGCATCACGTCCACCAAGAAGGGCTCGATCACCTCGTTCCAAGCCGTTTATGTGCCTGCGGACGACTTGACCGATCCGGCGCCTGCGACGACGTTCGCGCACTTGGACGCAACCATCGTGTTGGAGCGTTCGATTGCTGAATTGGGGATTTTCCCCGCCGTGGATCCGTTGTCTTCCAGTTCCCGCGCCCTGGCGCCGGAATTTGTGGGCCAGGAACATTACGATGTTGCGCGCGGCGTGCAGAAAGTGCTCCAGCGCTACAAGGATTTGCAGGACATTATTGCGATTCTCGGCATGGACGAGCTCTCGCCTGACGATAAGCTCATCGTGTTCCGGGCGCGGAAGATTCAACGTTTTCTCAGTCAGCCGTTCACGGTTGCCCAGGTGTTCACCGGACGGGAAGGCAAGCAGGTGCCGGTGGCGGAAACCGTGCGCGCGTTCAAAGAAATTCTCGAAGGCAAGCACGACGACGTGCCGGAAGGAAATTTTTACATGAAGGGCGGCATTGACGAGATCAAAGAAGCTTAACCGGTTGGGGACGGTGTGAAACCGTCCCGATACACATGGCTACCATCAAACTTGAAATTGTCACCCCGGAGGCGAAAACCTTTTCGGACGACGTCGACATGGTCACGCTTACCGGCTCGGAAGGCGAGATGGGCATCCTGCCTCAGCATATGCCGTTGATGACCCAGCTGGTGGCCGGCGAAATTGTGGCCAGGAAGGGGACCGAGAATATATTCCTGGCGGTTGGAGACGGGTTTGTGCAGGTGACGGGCGATCGCGTGGCCATCCTGACGGACATGGCTATACGTGCTGAGAATATCGACGAAGCCAAGGCTGAAGAAGCCCGGCAACGTGCCGAGGCACGCCTGGCCGAAAAGATCACCGAAGAGGATGCGGCCATGGTTAATGCCACGCTCGCGCATTCCCTCGCACAGCTCAAGGTGAAGCGCCGCACCCTCAAATAATCCGGTTCGCAAAAGCAAAACGGCGCGGAGAATTTCTCCGCGCCGTTTGTCTTTGGTGAAGAAGTTTATCCGGCGATCACGCCGATTTCCACCGGCTCGACATTCACCTGGTTTTTTTCCAGCCAACGGATGGCGGAGTCCACCTCTGCCCGGGTGCCCTGGAGTTCAAGGCAGACAATCCCAATTTCATCGGTGACGCTGGCCTGACGAATGTTGGTGATCACCTTGAATTTGTGGCCGACTTCCCAAATAAACGGCTTTTTAATGAGCTTGGGTGGATACATCAGCCACAACCGTTGCTGCACGGGCGCATCCGGCTTGCTCTTGGAAACTTTTTTCTTGGTAGCCATATAAGCGAATCCTAACCGCCGGCGATGGCGGGGATGATACTGATTTCGTCACCGTCTTTCAGCGGCGTTTCGCGATTTTTGAGAAAACGAATGTCTTCCTCATTCACGTAAACGTTGACGAAGCGGCGCACCTCGCCCTTTTCGTCCACAAGACGTTCCTGGATGCCGGGGAAGCGGTTCTGCAATTCGACAATCGCCTCGCCGACGGTGGCTGCGCCAATCTCAACCAGTTCCTCGTTGTTGGTCAGCTTGCGCAATGGAGTTGGAATCCGGACTTTTTTTGACATAATTTCAAATTCTACTTTTCAATCTATTAAATCAATCCCAAGTCGCGTCAATTTATGCCTTAACCTTTTCGTCCTTGTCCAGCAAGGCTTCAAACTCGCGCAGGCTCGGCTTGATCTCGCGCGGCTCGCCACAATAACCGTTGACGGCATCAAGCGTTTTTAATCCGTTGCCCGTGATGCAGATGACAGCGGAATCCTCGCGCGGAATCTTGCCGCGCGCAATGAGTTTCAGGGCCACGCCGACGGTGACGCCGCCGGCGGTTTCGGCAAAAATACCCTCCGTTTCGGCAAGCAATTTGATTGCGTCGCGAATTTCATCGTCCGTCACGTCTTCGGCGGCAGCATTGGTTTCGCGCATAACTTTGAGCGCGTAAAAGCCGTCCGCCGGTGTGCCGATGGCCAGGGATTTGGCAATCGTATCCGGTTTGACGGGCTTGAAGAAGTCGAGACCGGCCTTCTGCGCTGTGGAAATGGGCGAACAACCAGTGGCCTGAGCCCCATAAACCTTGGGACTGCTTTCGGCGATGAGGCCTACTTTGACGAGTTCCTGGTAGCCTTTATGAATTTTGGTCAACAGGGAACCTGACGCCATGGGAATGATGGTATGTTGAGGGGCGCGCCAGCCGAGCTGCTCGGCGATTTCATACGCCATGCTCTTGGAGCCCTCGGCATAATAAGGCCGCATATTGACGTTTACAAATGCCCAGCCGAACTTGCCGGCGATCTCGGCGCAGAGACGGTTCACCTCGTCGTAATGGCCCTTGATGGAGATGACGTTTGCCCCGTAGATGAGCGAATTCAGAATTTTTCCCTGCTCCAAATCCGACGGGATGAAGACGTAGGATTTCAAGCCGGCACTGGCGGCGTTGGCGGCAACGGAATTGGCCAGATTGCCGGTGGAGGCGCAGGCGACGGTTTCAAATCCCAGCTCTTTCGCGCGGCTCAAAGCGACACTGACGACCCGGTCTTTGAAGGAAAGGGTGGGGTAATTGACGGCGTCGTTTTTGATCCACAACTCGCGAATTCCGAGTTTCTTGGCCAAACGGTCGGCTTTGATGAGCGGGGTGAAACCAACCTGTCTGCCAACCGTGGGTTCGCCTGCAATCGGCAGCAATTCGCGGTATCGCCACATTGATTTCGGCCGCGATTCAATGGCGGCTTTGGTCAGTGTTTTTTTGATGCGGTCGTAGTCGTAGGCAACTTCCAGCGGACCGAAGTCAAATTCGCAAACGTGCGTCGCGGTCAGCGGATATTCGCGTCCGCATTCGCGACACTTAAGCGCTTTCATGAAACCGTGCTGTTCACTCATAGTTTTTCAATATTCAGCCATCCGCCGGCGTCGGGCCGGCATTCCGTTTTAGTGCGTCGGGCGGCAGGCCAGAGGCACGTTGAAGGCGGCGGGGCCAATAAAAAAGCCCCGACTCAAGACGAGAAGGGGCCACAAAACGATTGCGCAGCTTCTCATTTTCCCCAGGCTAATGATGCCCGAGCTGGAATTGGCACCTGGCATTGAAATTTAAATTCAATCGGTTGCCGTGGTGTCATCGGGCCAGTCCCTCGACCACTCGTCATGAGTCCGTCAAATCAACGGATACGGATATATTGATATTGAATTGGTAAACTGTCAAATGGATTTTTTGACGTGTCGCGGATGAAGATTTAATAATTCCTTACTGAGCGAAAACCTTTGCCGGCGTCGGCAGAGGACGGCAATACAAAGCTCCGATTGGCGCAGCGCAAAGAAGGGGCAAGATCATTCCAGGCCCCACTGCGTAAAACGCGACCACCGTTGGCTCCATAAAGATTGCTGGGGGTGCCTCGCGGATCCAACCCGCCGGCGTAAGGGCTGCCAGCGTCGCTCAAATTGGCATCATACCAATCCCAACACCACTCTTCCAAATTTCCGGCCATGTCATAGATGCCGTAGCCGTTGGCCGCAAAAGTCCCGACGGGTGTCGTAAACGGCGCAATAGTACCGTATCCGACAGGATTGTAGCCGTTGGGGCCCATGTCGTAGCTAAAAGCAACAAAATTGGTATTTACGTAGTAATCGGCCTGTTTCTGGGAAACGGTCTGGCCCCAAGGGAAGCGAAGACCTTTAAAACCCCCGCGCGCTGCCTTTTCCCACTCCGCCTCGGTCGGAAGGCGATATCCTTTGGCCTGCCAGTTGGCATAGATCGCGTCAATCTCGCCGTTGGTATAAATCTGTGTAAAACCTGGGTCGGTAAAATAAACCGGCGCCAAATTGGCTTTTTGAGAACGAGCATTACACCATTTCACGGTGTCATACCAATCCACTGTCTCGACCGGCTGGACCAGTTGATTCGTCTCCTTGGCGGAGCCCGAGTTGGTAAAAGAATAGCCATGGTTGGTGGCATAAGTATAAACCGACTGCCATTGGCCGTAATTCACCAGATTCGTGTCCACATAAAACGCCGACACATAAACATTGGTGGGCGTGGCATCGCCATTATAGTTGGTGTCGGCTACATCTCCGATCAAATAAGTCCCAGCGGGGATCAGCGCCATGCCATCGCTGGAGGGCGGTGCCAAAGACAATCGAAAAAGCCTGACCAAACTTGAATTGGAAACGGACAATGCGGTTTTGGAATTGTAATTAATTGGCACAGCATCAGTGGCATCGACCCAATTGGATGGATTCAGGCCATTTGCGCTGAGTAGAACACAATTAGTTCCACCATATACATTTGTCCAAGACAGGATTAATTGATTATTGCTCAGCTGAATTCCCAAGGCAGGTTGGGCTTGGCTGAACGGAATAACGAGCAACGCTGCAAGTAGGTTCAGCGCGATAACTACGTTGGTTTTCATAAGGGTTAGGCACGGATCAGGTTAGGTTGTGTGGTTTGGTTTGACTACTTGCCGGTCCTAGGAATCTTGGTCCAAGCCGAGGGGAACGACTTGAACCAGAGGGTTTCCTAAAAAAAACGGTCGGCCTTTGGGGAAAGGCCGACCGAAATCCGGCCGAGGTTTAAAGGATTTAGTTAAAAACTACAACGAATAAAATGACATTTCTGATTAGGAGTTATTCCATTTACGAAAGGCACATCCCAAGGCACCCAAGCCACCCAGCAAAGACATCGCGAGGGTGGAAGGCTCTGGAACCGGCGCCACGGAAATACTGCCACTGTAAGAAGTGCCGATCGCGGGCCCTGCGGAAAGTTGCTGGAGAGTCAGGCCCCCGGCAGCAAACTGGAAAGACAAATCCACCTCACCAGGTTGATTTGCAGTCAAATACTTTAAATCAGGATTGCTACCTCCATAAACGACGTCAGTCAAGTTGATCTCAACCTGGGAATTAATGAATCCACCAGCACGGCCATAAGTCGAAACATCAAAAAACTGAACCGTGCCTTGCAAGTAGCCGGTGCCGTCAGAAATATATAGAGTGCTTGTACTTAAAGGACTGACCGTGGCGTCCTGAAACAACCCATTCACGGTGATCGCTCCATAATTAAATGGTCCACCAGAAAAAGCTCCATCAAGATTCACAGCACTGCCCGTGGCAGCACTCCCGCCTTCGGATGAAATGAACCACTGATCAGCGATTGAACCACTTGGTCCGATGCCGACACTTGGAGAGGCTGGAGAAAAATTGAAACTATCTCCACTGAATACAATTTGAGAACCGGAAAGGGGTCCAAGGTTCAAAATCAATCCGGACTGAGCGAAGCTGGTGGCGGCTGATCCTGCTACGATTGTGAGCGCCAGGATACCGAGATTTGAGTTTTTCATAGTGGCTGAGTTGTGCTGATTGGCGGGGTTGTACTGATTTACAAATTAATTGTTGCGCTTGCGAAAGGCAAATCCCATTGCTCCTAAACCACCTAAAACCGACATGGCCAAGGAGGAAGGTTCCGGCACAGCAACAGTCGAGATACTACCGTTGTAAGAAGTGCCATACGTAGGCCCGGCGGACAGCTCCGACAGAGTCAAGCCCCCGGCTGCGAATTGAAAAGCCAAATCCACCACTCCCGGCTGATTCGCCGTTAAATATTGCAAGTCGGCGTTCGCCCCGGTGTAGGTGACATCCGACAAGTTAATTTGCAACGATGCATTAACGAGGCCACCGGCCGAGCCGATGGTTGTAATATCAATAAAATTGACGAGCCCCTGCAAGTACCCGGTGCCATCAGAAATAAAAAGATTGCCTGGAGTAGTAGCTGTGGCGCTCTGAATCGCACCGGAAGTGGAAATAGGACCATAATTAAACGGGCCGTTTCCGAAAGCGCCATCAAGATTCAAAGCGCTGCCCGAAGCTGCACTCCCGCTTTCAGACGTGATGTACCACTGGTCAGGAACTGAGCCGCCAGGACCGATACCAACACTCGGAGTGGCGGGAGAAAAATTAAAACTATGCCCTCTGAATACGAGTTGGGAACCGGAAAGCGGTCCGAGGTTCAAAATCAATGATTGAGCGAAACTGCTGCCAACGGATGCGCCAAGTAGTGTTAGCGCCACGATACCAAGATTTGTTTTTTTCATACTTGCTGACTAGGGTTGTTAGGTTTTTTTAATATTGAACAATCTCTGGAACAAGGGTTTAGGCGACTTTTTGTTAACAGCCACAAACTTGGGTGTACAATTATTGTTCATTAATGACCTTCATTAGGACATTAATATCCTAACTGATCCAAAAAAACTTGCAAGCACTTTTTGTGCTTAATTTGCTTACGTAAGCTATTAATATATGATGGTTTGTAAAAATATAGCCACTCTGCTATCAATTTGTCATAAGAGAGCGTTAAAGAAATCCATCAAATAGCTCCAAAGTGATCTTCGCAAGCCCCGATATTTATTCTATGGCTGCCGACGGTGCCTTGCGGATTTCTCCAACGGGTGACAGGCTGACTTTATCGGTCAGACTCCTCAAACTTCGCAGATTTAAAAAAAGGTCTGCCCTGGTAAAAAGGCCGACCCTCAACTTATTGAAAACTTCGGGGGGGTTAAATTTTCCGGCTGCGAAAAGCAAGCCCTAGCACACCCAAGCCGCCCAAGGCTGACATAACGAGTGAGGATGGTTCAGGAACGGCAGAGACAGCGATGCTGCCGCTGTAGGAAGTAATAAAGCTTTGGGAGCCGGTGGAAAGTTGTTGCAGAGTCAAACCTGGGTTGAATTGAAATGACAAGTTTACTGAACCCGGTTGATTTGCAGTCAGATATTGCAGGTCAGGATTGCTCCCTGAATAAACAACGTCAGTCAGATTGATCTGAACTTGGGCATTCAAAAATCCTCCGGCTTTGCCATAGGTTGAAACGTCAAAGAAATTCACTTGACCGGTCAGGTTTCCGCCGGTGCCATCGGCGATATACAGATTGCCGAGTGGGCCGGTTACGGTTGCGGATTGGAACAAACCGCTGGTAGTAATGTCAGTGTAGCGGAACGGTCCATTATCAATTGCTCCAAATAAGAAATCTGCAGCTGTATCGTTCGGAATACCGGATTCACTAGTAATTTGCCACTGTTCGCCCCCTGGAATGGATGGATTGGGCAAATTAAGAGGCACGCCAGTAAAATTAAACGTGTCAGCCGAACCGCCGAATACAATCGGCGAACCAACGATGCTGGAGAAATTCAAGGTCAGGCCTGATTGCGCATAACTCGTTGCTGCTGAAAATGTAATCAGAGAAATCGCCACCATGCTGAAGTTTGGGTTTTTCATACTAATTGACTGTAACTTGGGTTTTAGGTTTTTACCGGCGTTTAAAAATTCAAAAGATAAAAGATCGGGGACCAATATTCTGATCGCTTTCCGCCAAACTTGACACCTTTAGTGTCCCAGATTTATTCATCTTTGGCCTGCTTATGGACACTTAGATCATAACTTATTCGTAAGTATTTTCAAGTGTTTTGTTAACTTTTTTTCCTGGTTTAGCCATTTGCCAACACAATGCTTGCAAGGAAGCGCAGGCTTTCCTTGCAAAAATGTTAACTTGGAAGCATGAGTTTTCACCTTATTCAATGCTTCTGATCCGCAGGCGCCGTATAAATAAAACCAGTTAAATTCTTTGCCGGAAAAACGTGAATATTGATGTCAATAACCTCCCATTGACGTAATGCTTGGATCAGCGTAGAAAAGAGAGAAGAAGTTTAATGAATTCACGTTTTTGACGCAAGCCAAACCATGGTTCCTCACCAATTAGTTGCGCCACTAGCGTGGTTGTGTACAACATATTGTGGTTTTCTCTTTACAGAAAGCCTGACCTTTGATTGGATAGGGCAAACAGGATTATGTATCTAAAAAATCTTACCGTTTTTGGTTTTAAGTCTTTCGCGGATAAAACCGGGTTGAATTTTCAGCCCGGGGTCACGGCCATAGTCGGGCCGAATGGTTGCGGTAAATCCAATGTCTCAGACGCCATCCGTTGGGTGCTGGGCGAACAGTCGGCAAAAGCCTTGCGCGGCGGGGAGATGGCGGACGTAATCTTTAACGGCACAGATGGTCGCAAGCCCATGGGAATGGGCGAGGTGTCACTGACCTTGGGTGGGGTAGGCGAGGACAGTTTGCGTGCTGCGGGGGTGGAAGTGGCTTATGACGAAGTCACTCTTACTCGTCGAATTTTTCGGGATGGCGGCAGTGAATATTTTCTTAATCGCACTCCCTGCCGGCTTAAGGATATTCAGCAGTTGTTCATGGGAACCGGGGTTGGGCGTACGAGCTATAGCATTCTGGCTCAAGGGCATATTACCCAGATTCTTTCGAGCAAGCCGGAAGACCGCCGGATGATCTTTGAGGAGGCGGCGGGAATCACCAAATTCAAGTCACAAAAGAAGGAATCGCTCCGCAAGCTGGAGTACACGGATCAAAACCTTCTCCGGGTTGCCGATTTGATCAAGGAAGTCAAGCGGCAGATCGGCTCACTTCAACGCCAAGCCGGTAAAGCCAAGCGATACAAGCAAATTTCGGTGGAACTTCAACATTTGGAGACTCAGCTTGCGCGACATCAATATGACGTCCTCCAAGGCGAAATTGGCGAACGCCAAAGTGCCGTTGATGGATTGCGGAGCGAAATCGAGCAGGGTGGCAATGACGTTCTGCGCATAGACAATGAGATCGGCAAGTTGCGTGAACACCTGTCTGAGCTGGAGCACGAGGTTGCTTCGCACCAGCAGCGCGGGTTGCAATTAAAGTCCGAAATTGATCGCCATGAAAGCCGCATCCAGTTCAATGAGGAGCGGCTGCAGGAAATCGAATCGCAAAACGCCCGTGCGCTCGGTGAAATCACCCAGGCCGAAGAACGCTGCCGCAGTGCTTCCGGCGAACTGGCAGACGTTACCGAAAGACTGGCTGCCGCCGAGGCTGCGCTCGTGCAGCACAAGGAGAATTTGCAGGCCAAACAGGCCGCGTTGCAGCAGGTGGAAAACGATTTGCGTGAGCGGCAGGAGCAATTGCGACAAGCTCAGTCGGTCGCGTTTGCCGCGGCGCAGGATCTTTCGCGCGTGCGGAATGAGCTGACAGCGCTTGATTTGCAGAAGCAGAACAATATCTCCCGGCTCGAAAAACTTTCCGCGGAAAAAATCCAACTCGAGGCGGAGCGGACCGGATTGGAAGCGCGTCTGCACGAATTCACGGCCAGTGTGGAAGTGCAAAAACTCAATGTGGCTGCGACGCGGGGCTCAGTGGAGCAGCGGCAAAGTCGATTGCGTGAACTTCAAGGCGAACTGCAACAGGCTTCCATTGAACAGGACAAATACCTCCATCAGCAGTCAGAAAAGCGTTCGCGCCTGACGGTCTTGCAACAGCTGGAAGGGGCGCACGAGGGATTTGATCCAGGAGCGGTGGCGGCGTTGCGCCAGTCGCGTTCGGTCATTGGCTCGCTGGCCGATCGTATCCGCGTGCCGGATCAGTTTGTCACGGCCGTGGAAAACGCGCTGGGACATCACCTGCAGCTGATTTTGACGGAGCAGCCATCGTCGGCGCAGGAGATTCTGGCCGAGTTGACGGCCAATAAATCGGGCCGCGCCAGCATCGCCGCATTGGCCATCCAACAATACGAGGACGAGAAACAACTTTCTTTTGCGGGCGAAATGGCCCCGGGCGAAAAGAGCGAGGCGGCACAGGCAGGTCTGGCAACCGGCCAGATTGTGCATGCCATGAGCATAATCAGTGCCGAGCCTTCGGTTGAAGCTTTGCTCAAGTCATTGCTGGGTCGCACTTTCATCGCTGCCGACCTTTCGACCGCGACCACGCAAATCCAAAATGGTCATGCGGGCTGCGATTTTGTCACGTTGGGCGGCGAACTCCTAAGCCGACACGGGATTTACACTGGCGGTTATTTAAGCAAGGGCAGCAACGGCAAGGCTCCCAGCTCTATTCTTGGCCGAAAGAATCAGATTTCCGAACTCCAGGCAGAATTGTCTGAGTTGCAAAACCTCGTGGAGGAGGCCAGCCGCAAGCGTGGCGGGCTGTTGGGCGAGCAGACCGAGTTGCAGGCCAGTTTGCAGCAGGCACAGACCGAATTACGCGAACAGGAAGTAGCGATTGCCACGCGAGAAGGTGAGTTCAAGGCCTTGCAGAGCTCAAGCCGGTTATTGCATCAAAAGATCGACACCGTGGTATTCGAAGTTCAAAGCCTGGCGGCGCAAGAAGGGGAAGGTTTGCGAAAGCGCGAAGATCTTGCCCGAAGGCAGTCCGAACTGGAGGCTCGCGAGCGTGAAGGGCAGGAAAGAGTCATAGCATTGTCGGCGGAACTGGAAACGTTGCGTCAGGCGCGTGACGCGGCGAATGCAGCCATGACCGAAAGCAAGGTCGCGCTCGCTTCTGACGAGCAAGTGGTCTCCTCCTGTCGCCAGCAGCGCAGGACTCTGGAAGAACGGATTCGTGAGTTGAACCTGACGCTGCAACAACGCAAAGGCGAATGTTCCGGACTGGTTTCCCGGCAGGAACAAGCCAGGTTGGAAATCCAGGATTCCCGCTCGCAGATTGAGCGGCTGGCGCACGACCGAGCCCAGGTCAGCGAGCAGACGGCTGAGCTGGCCGGACGCAAGAGCGAGCAGGAAGGGGAGATTGCGACGCGCGAGGAGAATCTGCGCTCACGACGCGCGCGGTTGACCGAGTTGCAGAATCAGCGCGGCGGACTGGAAATAGAACTGGCGCAGAAAAACATGTCGGTTCAAAATCTGCGGGAAAAAGTGCAGCAGAAATACCATCTGAACCTGGACGAAATCCGCAGCGAGTGCATTACCATCACCTACGCCGATGAAGGCCCGGCGAAAGTTGAGACCCTGACTCCGGAACAGATGGCAGCCAGCGGCGTGGCGACGGATTGGAATTCCGTGATGCAACAAGTCGAGGTGCTGCAAAAACGGATTGACGAGATGGGGCCGGTCAACCTCGTGGCCATTGAAGAATACGAGGAAACCGAACAGCGTCATCAGTTTCTCACCCAACAACACGACGACTTGGTGTCGGCCAAGGCGCAATTGCTTGAGGTGATCAACCGCATCAATACCCAGACGCGCCAGATGTTTGTCGAGACCTTCGAGAAAATCCGCGACAATTTCCGCTTGATGTTCACCGAGGTGTTTGGCGGTGGCAAAGCGGACTTGGTTTTGTCGGACGAAAACGACGTGCTGGAGAGCGGCATTGAAATCGTGGCGCGTCCGCCCGGTAAACAGTTACAGAGTATCTCGTTGCTTTCCGGTGGTGAACAGACCATGACGGCCGTTTCCTTGCTGTTTTCGATTTATCAGGTCAAGCCCAGCCCGTTCTGCGTTTTGGACGAGCTGGATGCTCCGCTGGACGAATCCAACGTTGTGCGCTTTGTCAAGATTTTGCAACGATTCCTGGCGCACTCCCAATTCATCATTATCACTCACAACAAGCGGACCATCGCCATGGCTGATGTGCTTTACGGGGTGACCATGCAGGAACATGGCGTCAGCAAAATTGTCAGTGTCAAGTTTCACAAGGCGGATGAAACGCCGGAGGCACCAGCTGGAAACCTTGAAACGGCAACCGCTTGAGAAATTGCCTGGATGGAGTTGCTTCCAGCATTAACCGGTTTTGCGCGCGCGACGGCAAGGAATCAACGGGTCTTTGCCGGCGAGGCAATGGGAAAGTTTGTGCGGAGAGGCCTGTTAGGGCTCGCTGAAATCAAGAAATGTTTTTCTTGAAATAGAGCAAGAGCCGCTGGCATTTTGGAACGTCCCTGGCCAGCCATTCTCCATTCAAGGGGGTATTCAAAAACTCACTGAAACCGGGTTGATTCTGCCGATCAAAGGTCTCCAAGTCGCGGAAAGCCATCGAGGAATTTGGATAAAAACGCTGGTCGATCGGTCCTTCAATCAGGGTGATAACGTGATGGTGACGTGGGTCCTTGGTGATTTTCGCGTAGAGCGCTTTTACCACTGTTTCCTCACCTTCCAAGACTTGCATGAAGCTACCCTCCCGATAAAGAAGAAGTCCCGTTATGCCTGCCCGGGTATTCCGATGGACACTGTGTTTCAATAACTCCATCAACTGTTCGCGGTTTAACTCGTTGACCGCAGTGCTCGCATAGACAATCTGGTAAAAAGCAGCCATAACCTATTGTTGCCAAGCTTTTACCATTTCATCAGATAAAACAATAGAATAGTTAAGCCGCCTGTGCTGGTTGAAAAATGGAGGGCGGAGCAAGTGCTCGCCGCAAATTTTAGTCTTATCGATGAGTCTGAATGCGCGTGGGACAGGCACCTGGCCAAAGGCTGGCTATTGTACGTTATTGTTTATGCAGCGCACTTGAATTCAGGATCGTGATGCCGTTCACATCGCTGCTAAAAACAGCAGCGGAGACGTTTGGCGCCGATTGCGGCTGGAAGTTATCAATTTCCAGTCCTTGAATGTCTGCAAAAACGGCAGCTGGCCTGAAATCATCCTTTAAGAAGGAAGTGGGAATGTTGGCGAGCTCCAGGTCGCTGACGTGACGGGCGTAAACGCCATAAGCTGGCAAAGTTCCGAGTTTTCCCGGTTCCGGATAGCCCGCACCGAGTTCGCGGGGTGAAATGGCGGCTTCATCCATAGTGGCGCCGCCCTGGCTGATCAGCCGGATGTTTTCCAGTCGCACACCTTCAATAGGCTGCTCAGGTAAACCCATGATTTGAATGCCGCTCATTTTGGATACGCCGTCAGCGATGACGTTGGAAATCAGAATGTTTTTCATACGACTGTTGGTGGTCACATTTGGGGCGCGGTCGCGCTTGCCAGTGGTGAGATAAATCGCGTAATCGTGCACATCCATCATTGCCAGGTTATTGATGGTGATGTTCTCCAGAATGCCGCCGTCCACTTCTTCCAAGGCAAGCCCATGGCAACTGCGGAAAGTGCAGTTGGCCACAGTGCAATTGCGAAAGCCGCCGCTGGCTTCCGTGCCGAACTTGATACGTCCGGTACCACCCCGGGCCGGCTTCATGGTGCCATCTAGCAAGGTGCCTTCCTCGAAACCGGAGACCATACAATTGACGATGGTAAGATTTTCCGTGAGTCGGGCCTCTCCCAGCGCGTAAGTGCTCTTTGGACAGATGGCGTCGTCCCGCGGGGAATTGACCCGGCAGTTAGACACCATGGTATTACGGCAGCAATCAAGATCCATGCCGTCGCGGTTTGTGTCTAGCGTCACGTTATCAATGGTCAAATTGTCACAGCCGGTGGCGAGAATGCCGAACCAACCGCCGTGAACAATGGTGATGTCGCGGATCTGCACGTTGCGGCACAACTTAAGCGCGATGGCCTTGTCGCCGAGTCGGACGGGGGGATAAGTGCGAGCATTAGGAGTAAGAAAATGCTCGTAACCGCACATTTCGTCGAGAATTCTGCCCTCCCGCACCAAACCGCCACCGTTGATCGTGCCCTGGCCGGTGATTGAGACATTGGTCAGATTCTCACCCCAGATCAGGCTGTTGTGGAAATAGCAATGTCCCCCATCCTGATAAGCGATGCCGTGAAACGGTTCGGTTTCATCGTAAGCACTCAAATTCTGCGGCGCGCCAAGGATGGTTGCACCTGCATCGATGAGCAGGTGGACATTACTTTTTAGGTGGATTGAACCGCTCAAATAAGTTCCGGCTGGAAAATAAACTGTGCCACCACCGGCAGCGGCGGCTGCATTGATGGCCTGATTAATCGCCGGGCTGTCCAAGTTGGTTCCGTCGCCTGCGGCTCCAAAATTGTGAACGTTGAAGTAATTCTCGCCCGTTGAACCCGTGAATTTTGGCGCTCCATCTGCATGTGCCTGCCGAATTGCAAAGGATTGAAGAAACACCGCGATCAACAGAAGAATCGTTCTCATTTTTATTTTTCTTTCAGGGACCCACTTCAGCACGAACCGATTGTAATGTCAAAGGGCACCGGATGTTTGGATTAATCAAATAATCCAAACTCCGGAGTAGCAGGGCAATAAAAAAGATCGCAACGCTGAGCCGGGGTTATTTTGCTGAGAAGCGATACTCGATCGTGTTGTGGTACGTTTCGCCGGGGTGAAGGACGACACTGGGGAAATTATCGTGATTGGGGGAATCCGGATAGTGCTGCGGTTCCATACAAAAGGCGTTGCGGAATTGATAAATATGGCCGCCCTTGCCGGTGATGGTGCCGTCGAGAAAATTTCCGGAGTAAAACTGAAGGCCGGGTTCGGTGGACCAGACTTCCAGCACGCGGCCGCTGTTGGGTTCGGTCACCCGGGCATCCAAGCCGAGTTCACCCATGGGATGATTGATGACCCAATTGTGGTCGTAACCCTTGCCGAAAACCAGTTGCTGGTCGTTTTGGCCAATGCGCGCGCCTATGGCCGTCGGCGTGCGGAAATCAAAGGGAGTGTCATCCACGGGCTGCAAATCGCCGGTGGTGATCAATGTGCTGTCGACCGGCGTGAATTTGTCGGCATTAATGTAAACGAGGTGGCCCAAAATGTCGCCCTGACCGGCAAGATTGAAATAAGTGTGCTGGGTAAGGTTGACCACAGTGTCTTTGTCGGTGGTGGCCGTGTACTCCAGGCGAAGGCGGTTGTCGGGGGTGAGGGTGTAAACCGCCTTTACCTTGAGCGTGCCGGGGTAACCTTCTTCACCATCATGGCTCAAATAAGTCATTTCAAGAGTTTGACCGAGGTCGGAATGGCCGGGCTGGGCGTGCCAGATGACCTTGTCAAAGCCTTTGACGCCGCCATGCAGTGAATTTGGATAATTATTTGTTGCCAGCGTGTACGTGACGCCATCGAGAGTGAAGTGGCCTTTGGCAATACGGTTGCCGTAACGGCCAATCAGCGCCCCAAAGTAGGGGCTGTTGGTCAGATAACCGTCGGCGGTGTCATAACCGAGGACGACATCACCGAAATTCCCATTGCGGTCCGGGACCTTGAGCGACTGGATAATGCCGCCGTAATTCAGGATGTGCGCTTCCATGCCGTTCTGGTTGCGCAAAGTATAGCAAAGTACTGGCGCACCATCGGAGGCCGTGCCGAGCCGCACGGGCCTCATTGCGCAGCAGCATTTATGCGTTGCACAACCACTGGTAAGGGCAACTGCCAGCACGGCGATTGCCAATGTCATGTTTATTTTATGATTCAGTTTCATTTTTAAGGTTTTCCTGTTTTGGTTGAGGAATTGTTTGATGTGAATAAGCTCAGTGGGCTGGCATTGGCTGGCCGCGACCGATTCGATGCCCTTTCCAGCCATAAAAAGCGACGTAAGCATAGGCAAGAAGTGGCACGATGTAGGAGATTTGGAGGCCATGCTGGTCTGCAATCCACCCTTGCAATAGCGGCAAAAGTGCGCCACCCAGAATTGCCATTACGAGCAGGGAGGATACCTGGCTCTTGTAAATGCCCATGCCGTCGAGCGCAAGCGAGAAAATATTTGGCCAGCCGATGGAGGTGAACAGACCAATCCCCACAATGCACCACATCGCCAGCTTGCCACCTTCCAGCATGGAGACCGCGAGCAACGCCACAATCGTAGAGCCAAAGATTAATAGTGTCCGACCAGCCAGCGCCTTGCCGAATTGGAACAAAACCCAACACAGCACCAGCAGTGGCAAATAGTTTTGCGTAACCGCCCAGCCGCGGAGGGCTGTTAAAATCATGAAGGCCGCGAGCGGAATTCCGAGCATGAATAATTGCTTATTAATTTTTTTCATTTCGCTCAATTCAACGGCTGCCATGAAACGGCCGATCAACATTCCGCCCCAAAACAAAGAGACATATTTACTCGCCTCGACGGGCGCGAGTCCGGCCACCGTCGGCTGCCCCAGAAAACTGATGATAGTGCTGCCCACTGACACTTCCCCGCCGACGTACATAAAAATAGCCAGCACCCCCAACTGGACGTGGGTATATTTCAGCGCACCCACACCGCGCTCGATTTTGCCCTCGCCGACATGGGGCAGGTGGATGCAAAAAAAGATCACCGCCAGAACCACGAACACGATGCAGAAAATCAGATAAGGCACTTTGACGGAATCAGCTCCGGACACGCCGCTTCTCGAAAAATATTGAAATATCAGATAACCGCCAATCAATGGTCCGATGGTGGTGCCGACCGAGTTAAAAGCCTGAGCAAGGTTGAGCCTGCTGGAGGCGGTTCGTTCAGGTCCAAGGATGGTCACGTAAGGATTAGCCGCGATTTGCAACATGGCGAATCCAAGGCCAACAATAAACAAACCGGCCAGAAACAAGGCATAGGATAACATGGTGGCTGCAGGCCAAAACAAAGCGCTGCCGGTGGCCGAGATCAGCAGGCCAATCACGACACCGTTTTTGTAACCGATCTTGGCAATGGGATCTCCCGCAACGGCAGAAATGAAGTAGTAGGCCAGGGAGCCAAAAAAGTAAGCGCCAAAGAACGCGGATTGGACCAACATCGCATGCCGATAATCCAACGTAAAGGCCTCCTTGAAACGCGGAATCAGGATGTCGTTGAAAACGGTCATGAAACCCCACATGAAAAACAAAACGGTCATGATCGAAAATGGGCCGCGGTAGGCTTGGCCGTTGTCTGACGACGAAGTAAGGGGGGGTGAGGGGTTTGCGGTAAAGGCTGCCATAAATGATTTATTCGATTGGTGCTGAGTTTGTAAAGGGTGCCACGTTAATCAGTTGGTCATCAACTTAAAAGGTTTGGATTTTGATGAAATGTTTTCAGGACCAGTTCGCCAAAGATGGTGTTGGCCCAGGCGAACCAAGGGCGAGTAAACTTTCGGGGATCATCCTTGTTGAACGCCTCGTGCATAAAACCTGTGCCGGCATGGGTTTTCTGCAAGGTGATCAGACATTCCCGGATTTCCTGATGGTTGTTGCTGGTCAGTCCCTGCACGATGAGCCCCAATGGCCAGATCATGTTCATTCCCACGTGCGGACCGCCCGGGCCGCTGGCGACCTTTCCCTGACAGTAATAAGGATTGGCATCAGACAAGACCAGATGCCGGGTGCTCTGGTAAACGGAATCATCAACCTTCACCGCGCCGAGGTACGGCAAGGAGAGCAGGCTGGGTACATTCCCGTCATCGATGCAATAATAGTTGCCAAAGCCGTCCACTTCATAAGCGTAAACGGATCCGAGCGTGGCGTGATGCACCACCGCATATTGGCGCAAGGCCTGTTCCACCTCATCTGCAAGGTTTCGGCACCTTCCTGCCAGGGTGGAATCGTGAGCAATTTGATCGGCCATTTCTGCAGCCTGGCGCAGGCTTACAACCGCGAAGAAATTGGCCGGCACGAGGTAAGGAAAGATTGTGGCATCGTCGCTGGGACGAAAGATGGAGACAATCAAACCGACTGGCTTTCCGGGATTGCCGTAACCACGGCCGGCCACGGTGTCAGTCTGGGTTTCCGTCCGCCGCTGGAAATGATAGGGGCCATGACCGTCCTTACGCTGTTGTTCGCGAAAGGTCTGGAGGGTTTTGGCGATGGCCTCCCGCCAGGCTCCGTCGAACGGCGCCGTGTCTCCGGAGATTTTCCAATAGCCATACGCCAGTCGGATGGGATAGCAGAGTGAATCAACTTCCCATTTGCGTTCGTGCACACCGGGTTTCATATCAGTGAAGTCACTCTTCCAATCGCTGACCTTGGTGGCGTCCTTGTAAAAGGCGTTGGCATAAGGATCCAGCAGGATGCAGCGGGTCTGGCGATTGATCACCCCGGCAATTAATGATTGCAGTGCAGAATCCTCCGGCATCAGGGGCAAATAAGGCCAGACCTGGGCCGAGCTGTCACGAAGCCACATGGCATCAATATCGCCCGTGATGACGTAAGTATCAGGCCGACCATCGATGATTGAAAAGTCAACCGTGGTGTCCAGGGTGTTGGGAAAACAATTGCCGAACATCCACGCCAGCTCCTGATTGCTGATGGAAGATTGCACTTGGGCGATGGTTTTTTCCACGGCCGGACTGCTGAATCTCCGCTTCGCCTCCGGTGTCCGTACGACTGGAAACCCGTTTTCTGCCGCTGCCAACAAAGGGGTCAGGGCCAGGGTTGAAGCAGCCAGGGAAGTGTTGCGAATGAATTCACGTCGGTTCATTTTTGTTATAATTCAATCAATGAGGAACTTGCGACTCAAGGAGATTTGACTTGGTCGAATCTACAGCAGTTGCAAGGTTGGTTCCCCGATAGGATGGCAGGTCTTGTCAATCGATCACGTGGCATGAAATGGCCACACGACGGCTTCCAAACCCAAGGACGGTTTCGGGGGTGTGTTCACCCGAGCGGTGGTTAGTCGGAGGCTGGTTTGGGTCGCGGGGGTGGGGTTAACCAGCCAAATAAATCCAACAGGACTACATCAATAAAAATAATGCCAAGCCTGTTCAGGGGCTGGCCAGTCGGAAGAATTGATTTCCCAGTCTAACAGGCAAAGTCACTTTGAACACGCCATTATTGCTGACCGCAAGGCTTGTAATCGGAGTCCACACCGCCGGCGGGGTTAGGTTGGTTGTCGTAAACAATTCCCAGTCATTCGCCCAGCCCGGCCAGATGAGCGACATTCCGTCGGCTCCGGCGCTCACGCCCAAAGTGGGTAAGGGCAAAAAGATGCCAACAGCCGCTGAATTAACGCCTGCGCCGCAGGCATCGGCGGCGGCAACCTCATAATAATTCATCTGCCCATTTACGGCGTTGGTGTCCACAAAACTACTGGTTGTCAGGCCGGTGGCCACCGCCTGGTAAGTCGTGCCGTTATCGGTGGAGCGCAGGAGGTTGTAGCTGTCCGCCCCGGGTGTCGAAATCCAGTTCAACATAATTGCTCGGTTTTCTGCCGCCGCGGTCAATCCCGTTGGCGGCACAGGGGTCGAACTGCCGACAATCCCATATTTGCACTTGAGGGCGTCTTCGCGGCTGATCCGTTCGATTCCTCCGAGCGCTGCGTTAAAGATCTGTACCTCGGCGATATCGCCGCTCAGGAAATTGTTCAACGTTTGCTGGGCACCCAACACCAATTGGTTGGGTGAGGTAAGCGACTGAGTGCCGCCTGTCGTGCTTCCGACCAAACTGCCGTCCATATAGAGCAAAACCTGGCCGGTACTTTTAGTGCGGATGAAAGTAAGGATATGTGGCTTTCCGTTATTATAGCCAGCGCCGGAATTAGCCGCGACGTCCGGATTACCCGTACCCGCGCAAACTACCCCGTTGGCAAACAGGCAACTGCCAAAATCATTTACCACGCCGGTGACTTCACCATTCACCAAGCCCGCTCCTTGATAATACAAGCTACCCGAACCAAGTCCTTGCGTGCTCTGGAAAACGCAAATGATCGTGAAGTTGTCCTGTACCGGACGATAGAACCACAAATAACTATCATGGGCAGAACTAAACCGCACCACAGGCATTCCATTCATGGCACCGGTTACATAGGTCGGCTGGTTGGCGGGCGAAGGTTGCACAGCACTGTAACCATCGCCGCTATCATCGGTCCAACTTGAAACCGCCGCACCGTCGGCGAGACCCGTGATCGCGTCCGCCTTAAGCCAAACCGTTAGGGCAGAGGAGTTGGCACTTGCCGGCAGGGAGTCGGGTCCTTCGCCGACAGCATTTACCGCAGAGACCACATAATAATACGTCTGGTTATTGATGACATTCGGATCAGTATAAATGGTCGCGGCAATATTGGTGATGGTGGTGTAAGGCCCGCCGTTAATGAACGAACGTTTGACATTGTAGCTGGTGCCAGCCGAGGCTGCTGACCAGTTTAACTGAACCACACCGCTGCCGGCCGCCGTAGCGGTCAAACCGGACGGCGCATCCAGAGGCGGAAAAAGATTGCTGTCGTACAATGCGATGACTTCATTGCTGCCCAAGGCGCGGGCGAATATTTTGACTTCATCCAGGCTGCCGTTGAAAAAGCCGCCGCCCGACGCGATGGCGCCGAACAACAAACTTGCCGAGGCATTTTGCGAATTCCTGCCGGCCGTGCCCGTTGTCTGCAGAATGCCGTCCACATAAACGCTCATGGCGCCGGTGGCTTGTTGCCGGGTTGCCACACATTGATGCCAGGCGCCATCATTGATCGAGACGGCGGAAACTATGGTGGTATCAGGATTTCCGACGCCGAACGCAAATTTGCCGCCGACCAAAGCGGTGCCAAAATCATTCGCAACGCCTGGAAAATCGCCATCCACCAACCCCTCGCCATTATACCATTGCCCGGTTCCGGCTGTCTGCGTGGTTTTGACCCAGAAGGCGATGCTAAAATCATTGCAAACCTGATTGGTGATTTGAACCGAACTGCTGAAGCCGTTGAAGGTGAGGCAGCCGTTGACTCGGCCATTGGCATTCCAACTGGAATTGGCCACGACTCCGTTGTTGTCGTTTCCGGAAACATCCGCGGCGACATTACCGCTCGTGGAATCTAGCGGCCAATAGCCGATGTAGTCCGTGGGAATCGGAAGTGGCGGGTCAACTTGAGTCGGATTCGCGGCTTGCAGGGCTTCAAAGGAAGAAATGCAATCCCAAGAATAGAAATTAGTACCCGCCGGAGTGGGTTGCGGCCATTGACACCACGACAATTGATCCGCCCGTCGCCCGTTCCAGGCGGCGGCAGCATTGAGTTGCAACCAGGGTTCATAGGTACTTTGCAAATTGCGGTTCTTCATGTACCGGGCCATCCACCGTAGGAAAATCGCATTGAACCCGGAGTTGTTGCCGGCAATGCCGTACTGGGGAAGTAATCCGCCGCTCGTCAGGTCCATCATGGTGTAGTTTGCCGCCAGAGCCGCATCGTTCGTCTGCCCGAGAAAATCGGCCGCGCCGATAAAAGTGCCCTGGTTGTAGGTGCTGGACCAGGAGCTCACTACACCGTTGGTGGCAATATTGTCGTAAATTGCGCCGCTGCCAGCATTGAATAAAACCGAGCGCTCCCAATAATAAATGTTGGTGGCCTTGTCCAAATAATTGGCGTCGCCATAAATCTGATACAGCAAATAAGCCGCATCTGCGCCCGGACCGTTGACGCAGGCGTTTTTGGAGGCGTTTTCGGGATATTGCCAAAACAGGCCGCCACCCAAATTGGTGCTCCAGGCCCGCGCATAGACCGCGTCGAAATTGGCCTTGGCAAGGTTGCAATAGTTGGTCATGCCGGTGTCCGCCCCGCCGCGGGCAAAGGCCATGACCGCCCATAGAATATCGTCATTGTAGCCGTCCCAAGTCCAATTGGCGCCGTTGTCGCTAAGGAAACCATTCAGCAAATTGGTTATCATGATCCGGGCGGTCGCATTGGAATTCCACTCGTAAGTATCAATGGCACATTCAATCGACTCGGCCTGTCCCCAGAAGTAGGCGGCACTGCCGTCAGTCTGGCTGTTTTTATAAAATCCGTTGGTGCCGTTCTGAACGTAGAAGGCGGAATTGTAGGCGCTGAATATCGTGTCAACATCATTGGTTGAATAAGCCAACGCCGGCAAGTCAGCCATGAGCAGAAACAACAAAAGGAGCCGTCGCAGCAAGTCTTTCAAGGAATCCCGGCCAGCGGAAGTTGTTGAGTCATCGGGGTTCATACTAAAGTGGATCAAGGGTCAGGTTGGAATTTGACTTGGTCACGAATGATCCAAACACAATAGCACCTGCGTGTCGGAAAATCTTCTGGGATAAAAGCGCCATATTTGAACATATTCAGTATTCCACTGTGAGCTCCCGGGGAGTTGCGCTATTTTCGAAATGAATCCAAAGCAAGTGTTCACTGGGGGAATATTGAAATGTCGTCAATTTGTCCCCATCCAAGGTTAAATTACGGGGGGGCCTGGCCGATTCCAAAAGCATTATCGCCTGCGTTTTATCCACCCCCTCAATCGTGAAGGTAATTTGGTCGGAGGTTTGTTGCTTTACCAGGGACTTGCAGGCGGAAGCCAGTAAATGGGTTTTGCCGGTCTGGGCCGCGTCCAAGTCCAGCAGAAACCAGCGGGAGCCGGGAAGAATTGAAACGTCGTTGAGCACGTGCAATCCGGCATCGAAAAAGTTAATAAATCTTCCGTGCAATGGATGAGGTTGACCCGTGACCGATTCATCCAAGCCGGAGGCGATCACGCAGGGACCGCGACGCAACAATAAATAATTGGTTTCACGCCAATTCAGGCCAGCTTTGTCTGAGGCTGCTTTTGTCGCAGCCACGATCTGCGCCGCACCCTCCTTGCTCGTGGAAAAGTCAACCGGTCGCTGCCTCAACCAGATTAATCCACCTTTGCCAACCTGGTTATACTTTCCGGCGACCGGCGATTTATCGAGGCCGAGTAATTCAAAGAGATGTTCGCGAGGGGTGGCATAGTTCATTCCGTTGCTATTCCACCAGTCGTGGACGGCTAAATATGGATCAGCATCGCGGTCGCAAAAAATGAGTACTCCGCCGTCCTTAACCCACTTCACCAGCGGGGCATGGACCTCGGGTGACAATGGTTTTTGTCCATCGTAGCTCAGCAAAAGGACATGGAAGCCGTCCAAATAGTGAGGGATGGTGACGTTTTCCAATTGGACGGGCGTGACAGGCAAACCGCGCATTACCAGTGGCATGGCCAACCCATAAACATTGCCAAGATATGGGTCGCTGGGAGTTGGCTGACCACGCTGAAACATTAGCGAATCACTGATGACCACGCCAACGCCGGGTGTGCCGCAGTCCCATTGAATTTTGGGTTGGTTTAGATTATTAAGCTCGCTAAACACTGTTTGCAACTCGGTGGCGTAGAGGGGGGGAATGGGTTGGCGATCCTCAGGCGGGGCGGAACGCGGATAACGACCGCCAAAAACCCGTTCCGGCCAGGGAGCGACCTCAAATTTTGAAATTTGCGGCTGGAAGAGAGAAGCGGTCAGTGTGGATTCCCAGTTTGCGCGATAATCCGTCCAGTCATGGTTCGGGTTGTCCTCGATGGGATCGTTCAAATACCATACTGAACGGCCGGTGGCGCGGACGAGATTTTGCATGGCGCCGTATTCCAGGAATGCGGTTTCAAATGTCCGGGAACGGGCTTCGCCCTGAAAGCGATTCGGCTCCCGAGAAGTGCCGGTCCAAACCTGGGCGATGTAGCCGTCGCAACCCTTGAGTTGCGCGAGGCTGGATTCCGGGCTGACGATGCACCACTGGGCATAGTTGAGCAGACTGTGTGTCGGCACATAGCAGCGAACATGCCGTCCGGTTTGCTGATTATAAGCCTGCACATAATCAAATACCTGCTGCAATGCCCGACGATAAAGAAAGTACTTCAGCTTGCCGGCTCGCCAGCGGGCATCCACTGAACTATCCGGGGGCTGCCATTGGGAATGATAATAATTTCGCCATTCGCGTTTGAAACCCTCCGAGTAGCCGGCGCGATCCCAGAATTCCGGTTCCTCCAGATGGATTGCCTCAGCCCCGGCGTCCAAGGCCCGTTGGACACCGACACAAAGGAATTTTCCGTAATTCGTTCCGGGGGACATGTAATAGACATCCCCACCATGGCCAATCTTGTTCCCATCGCGATCCGTTTGCGCCTCATCTTCGTGGTTGATTCCGTCAAAGCGCCCGTAGAGGTAATCCTGATATTCGCCCCAGGCAACCCCGGTCATGACGTGGATTCGATAGCCGTGTTCGCGCCAGGTTGCAATGCGGGCGGGCAAGTTGGTGTCGATTCCGTAGACAATAGCGACATCTGAACCAAGGTCACCCTCGGGGGTCCAGGGCTTGCCGGTTTGAAAACACGTTCGTTCGAGCAAACGATTCGGGTCGGACGCAAACGGTGAGGGGATATCAGAGGCGCAGAGCCGAAAGGCCACATTGAATAAAGAAAGAATTACCAACAGGGATACGTTAAACCGGATCGTTTTTTTGATGGTAATTTCCAAGCGGAGATTGTCAGTTGTTAAATTTAAGGATGACGACATGTTCACGGTGCTGAAATTCGGTAAAATTGTTGCGGCCAGTTCGTGACGGAGGTATCGATGAATCCATACTGGCCGGGCAAGGATTCGGTTGCAGTACCAAGGTTGATCCAATTCACTAGATTGGTGCTCGCCCAGATGCTGTAGGTCGCATTGGAGTCCCCGGTAAAATTCAGATTAAAACTTTCGCCTGCGGGATTTCCCGGATTCCACAAGTAACTGGTGAACTGGGGGACGGCAGGAAGCCCGATGTTGACCGTCACTTGGGCTGAACCTGAATTGTAATACCCGTCGTTTGCAAAAAAATTGAAAGTCGAGTAGGGGTTTCCAGTTTGTCCCGGGTCGGAAACGAATACGATCTGGCCACCCGGATCGGTGACGAGTGTGTCGGGCGATTGGATGGGCACCCCACGCACACCGGCGGCGTATTGGTAAAGTGTGCCGCTGGTTGGCAAGGATTCGATATAAAAACTCAATGGATTTCCGTCGGGGCTGACTCCAGGCAAGGCGAACGCCAGATCGTGGTTTACGAAACCGGAAACCGTTAGATTAGTCACAATCGGTGACTGGTTTCCAATGGCCAATGCAAAGGTTGATCCAGCGGCAATCGCAGTCACATTGGTCAGACTGGCCGGGATGCTGATTTGGCCCTGACTGTTATTGCCCCAACCGGTGACTATTCCGTTGGCTTGTAATGCCAGATTGAAGGTGCCTTCACTATCGCTCGCGACCGCCACTGGATTGGTCAGACTGGCTGGCACATTGGCTTGGCCGCTTGAGTTGTTACCCCAGACCACCACCGCACCCGACGCCCCACTGATGCCGTAATTTGCACCCAAAGTTTCATCAACACTGGCGATTTCCGCGGAATTCAGAGCCCGGTTGTAAATTTGAATTTCAGCGATGTCGCCATTATAAAAAAAGGTGCTGGGGGTCATGGCTCCGATCTGGAACGGGACATCGAGGCGGGCGTCAGTGCAAAGCGAATTGGCAGAGGCCACTAAAACCCCGTCAACATACAGGCTGATGGAATCGCCGGCCCGCACATACATGGCAATGTGAGGATTTCCATTCGCCACATCCCCTCCGTAGAGGCTGAAATCCGCACCGCAGCCACTGGCACCGGAGCCCAGGCCGGCACCTAATTGGGATCCGTTGATGCAGAAGCCCCAATCATCCACCACGCCCGGCTGTTCTGCGCCAAGCAACCCCGTATTCTGGAAAAAGGAGGATGAACTGGCTCCCTGGGTAGAAGTCTTGAGGACCACAACCAGCGTAAAACTCCCTGCCCCGGAAAGTGAGCTGTCCGCGGCTGCCACCGTCAAATGCTGGTCGGCGGAACTGGAGAAACGCACCGTGTTGTGACCATTAAGCACATTGGTGAATAGCAGTGGTTGATTTCCGGTGACAATTTGGGTGGCGGTTTTGCCGCCGATCACGTCAGTCCACCTAGCGATGGATGAGCCGTTATTTCCGGTGAGACTGTCCGCCACCCACCGGTTCACCAAGGCGCCAGCGACGCCACTCATTGAGTAAGTGCTGGCCAGGTTTCGGTCGAGGGCGGCCATCTCCGCGGCATTCAAAGCCTGAGTGTAAAGCTGGATTTCAGCAACGTCGCCGTTGAAGTAATACGGCGCAGTGGTCATGGCGCCAATCTCAAAAGGACACGATATTCTGGCTGCCGTACAGAGAGATGTTTGCTCGGCAACAATGGTGCCGTCCACGTACAACCGGATAATATTGCCCGAACGCACGAACGCTCCGATATGAGGATTTCCGTCGGTGACATTGCCCCCATACAGACTAAAGTCGGCATTGCAGCTACCGCCGCCATCCCCGAGTCCTGCACCGAGTTCGCTGCCGTTGATCACAAATGACCAGTCGGCGGCGGCGCCGGGAACGTCCGCGCCCAGCAGGCCTGTGTTATCGTAAAACGAAGAAGAACTGTTACCAGGCGTGGAGGTCCTGAAGACCACCAGTATTGTAAAATCGCCGGCGCCAGAGATTGGACTGTCCGCTGCGGCAACCGTTAAAAATTGGCCCTGGGCGCTGTTAAACCGAACCACGCTGTGTCCATTGAGAGCATTGATGTACAATTGAGGCTGATTGGCTGAGGCAGTCTGGGTCGCAACTTTCCCGGCGATAGAATCCGCCCAATTGCCAACCGATGAGCCGCTGAGACCAGCCAGGCTGTCGGCTACCCACCTGCTTGCAGGAGTAGGTCCCGGGTAAGCGTTGCCACTCGCCTGAAGTGCGAGGCTGTGGTACTCGCCCGCGGCGATTGCCGTGACGTTGTTCAGTCCCGCCGGCACGTTTGTCTGACCAAAGGTATTCGCTCCCCAAGCGGTCACGGTTCCGTTGGCAAGCAACGCCATACTGTGATCATATCCGGCCGCCACACTGACCACATTGGTCACGGCAGGAGGAATGTTGGTCTGACCGTAGCCGTTGTATCCCCATGCGGTAAGCGTATTGTTGGCACTGATTGCCAAATTGTGGTACCCGCCCGCCGCGATGGCGACGACATTGGTCAATCCTGCCGGGACGTTCGTCTGACCGTACAGATCGCCACCCCAGGCCACCACGGTGCCGTTGGCGGTTAGCGCCAGACTATGTTGAATTCCGGCCGCCACCTCAATGACATTGCTGAGACCCGCTGGCACATTCGTCTGCCCGTAAAGATTGCTACCCCAGGACACGACGGTGCCGTCATTTTGCAATGCCAATGCATGATTGGCGCCAGCTGCCAGCCGAACGACATTCGTGAGGCCGGGTGGTAAACTGGTTGCGCCGGAACTGGCATCACCCCAGGCTTCCAATCGACCGCCGGTATTGAACTGGTTGTCCGCGCCCCACGCCATGCCAAGGACATTGCTGGCCACAACCCGGTAGTGATAGAGCTGCCCCGCATTCAATCCAGTGATTGTTGCGTTGATATTAAACAGTGAATTGCCCACATTGGTTGGCGGACTTTTAGAGCTGTAATTAATATTTGTCCCCCATTCCAGCCAGGCTAGCGCACCGGCGGCATTTCCGGTAACCGCTCCCCGCAGGGTGGCGCTGCCGGCATTAATGCCGATGGCAGGTCGGGTCACTGCCGCAGGCATGCCGGAGGCTTGCTGGGCGAGAAGAAACAAATGATCTGGCCGGACGAACTGATATTCGTTGGTACTGAAATATTTCGAGATGTTAACCAAATCCGAAGGAGACAGATCCCAGGCGACAGCCTGGGCCGCAATAAAAAGGGGTGCGGACCCTTTCCAACTGCTGGAAGCGCTGACGATCGCGGAAATGACCTGGTTAGTGGCCGAGGCGTAGGTCGGGGTCAAAGCGATCGTCCGCAATCCCAGATCCACCGCATTGTAAGAACCGCCTTGATCGAATAAACCCAGCAGAGCAGAGCAATTCGTGGCAAAAGCTTGGGCTATGCCGCTGTCCACATAATCCCAAACCGTGATGGTGCGGACGCCGGCGCGCTGCAGGTACCCGTCAGACGCGATCGCGAAGGATGTCAAATTGGCGGAGTTCCACAACTCAAGGTGGGCGTAGCCTGCGCCAGAAGGGCCGGAAATGAGGCAATCATTCGAGGAGGCAGTGCTCCAGTAATAACTGTACATGCCTGGATCCAGGATTGTAACAAGCGGATCAGTGGTCCAACCGATGGGGATGGATCCACGCTGGGGATTTTCCCAATCCATTTTCATCACGTGCTCCATGTATTGTGCGTTATCGCCATCGCTGAGAATCAGGGAGACATACACTTTATTGCCAAGCGGCGGCGGCGGCGGAATTGGTGGTGCGTTGATGGTTCGCGAAACGCCGCTGAATATCGAGCCATTGCGATAATAATCGCTGGCGATCACTGGAATCCCGTAATTCGCAATCCAGGTCAGGCCGTTGGCCTCGCTGGGCCACCAACCCATGTAAACGCCATTCATGGGGCTCATGTTGGAGAGGAATAAACCAAGTTGATTTGCATCCTTCGACGTACCCGGATCCAGCCAGACAGTTGCAGATTTAATTGCCACCAGATAATCGCGCAGATTTCCATCCAGGTTGGTTTCCATTCCCGCGATAATGCGGTGCGTGCATTGGGGCCAATAATTGGTGTAAAGATAGCCGTAAATCTGGTATTTGTTCGAGAATCTTCCTCTCAGGTCGTCCAGCACTGCAAGATTGTAAGGCGCGTTGGTCAGGGTCGCGAGGAGGCTGGGATCGCAGATCAATTCGTTGTTTATGCCGGCCATGGTGGTAGCCAGGTTCAAGGTGTCCGGCTGATTGGGGTCGGTTACGACCAGGCCAGTCACATAACCTTGATATTTCAAAATACAACCAAAACCGTTTGTCAGGTTGTAAGGCAGGTTGTGCAGATTTAGCCAGGTGAATTCACCTTCCCCATCCGTGCTGCTCACGCATGCAATCTGGGGTTTGGTGCGGTTTACAATGCCTTCGAGCGAGGCAAACAAATCGATTTGCGGGCCGTTTAAGGAACTCACGTCAATACAATCCAGAGCCTGAGCGGGCGTGGAAAAGGTCGGCAAGAGCTGGTTGGCGGGCCAGATGAGCCCTGTCGCTCGCGCCAGGCTCACGCATGACCAAATAAACAGAACAACAAATCGTATTTTCATTGGGACGATTTGTTTGGGCCGTCGAAAAGTTCCACGGCCTTCAAATGGGAAAAGCTGGAGTAAGAATTGTCAGAGTCGGTACAATAATCCCGCACTCCAATCATGCCGCTGGTAAAATGATTGTCCTCGATATCAATTATCGGCACACGATTCCTGCCGACGAAAATTTGCAAGTGCGAACCCCAGGCACGAACCTTCAGATGACAGGCGCTATTGGCCGAAATTGTCATCGGCACATTTGTGATGGCCTGCCATGAATTCGACGCCCAACCGAATTCCAACTCAGACTGCCCCGCATTTAAGCCAACATAGTATCCGCAGTAGGCGTCCGATCCGATGTCGGGTTTGCTGACGCGAAAAATCAAGCCGGCATTGCCTACTGGCCCAACGCTAATATCGCCCTCGTAAGTGAAGTTGGTGAATGCCGTCGCCATGGCGAGTGATTTCGCACCATTGGACGAGCCCGGAACTGTGCTTAAGTTGCCTGCCCGGACAGCCCAATTGCCGCCAAATACGGTCCACCGCGAACTCCATGTGGAGTCAAAGTTTTCGCAGAATTCTCCCGCAAACGGCGAGGGCGTGCCGAGGTAAGGAAACCAACTAATACGCAAATGTTGTGAGCCGAACGGTACCAGGCCGACGGTTTCCAGCGGGCTGGACGCTGCCACCGGGCTGGCCGGAGGTTCAAAGGCATGGGTCCCGCGCCAGCCGATGGTCCAATCCGGAAGCCGGCGGGCTTGCGCGACTAGTTCAGTGGAAGGCTCGGCAGGATCAAATGGGTTTGCGGGTGTTTCATAATTAGTGAAAACAAGCGACGCAGCGGGGTTCGCGGGATTAAGCTGCAATGCATAATTCCAAGGCGTGGTGGCGTGAATTTCAAACTCGTCAAAGCCCTGTCCCAACGGATCGGGAGTGCGAACGTTCCATTGCTCGCCGATGCGCAGCGAGTAAACGACAGGTCCGCGATTAATCGCCAGCGAGCGGCTTGGCCCGACTCGGGTTTCAATGGGCATAGGGAGATTGACCACCACTTTATCCTTGTCCGCCCAAGTCCGATCGATGCGGTAAAAAGAACCGGGTCGAATGTTACTTTGCAGCTCGCCGTTTACGGTGATGCTTGCATTGCTACACCAACCGGGTACGCGCAACTCAAGCGGGAAGGTCGCGGGTGCACCCACGGAAACTTTTAAGCGCACTTGTTCTTCAAAGGGGTAACCGGTTTCCTCTGTGATTTGCACCGGTTCACCGCCGCGCCGGGCATTCACCACTGTCGGACCGTAAGCGATCAGTGCCAGCCCGCCATCCGGCGTGGCCGCCCAGGAGTTTTGAACGAACTTGGGCCAGCCCATATGAAAATTGTATCGGCAGCAAGGATAACCTGAGTACGGGCCCGGCACTGAGCCATTAGGGTAATCCTGGTTGAATCCGTGACCGCCATTGATGGCAATCACATTGTTTGGCAGGGTGTAATACTGAATACCCTTGATTCCGTTGGCCAGCGCGGCGGGCAGGGCGTTAAACGCGATCGTCTCGAGCCGGTCGGCCAGCAAGGGGTTGCCGGTGGTGCGGACATCCGTTTCGAGACTGAGCATGGCTTCGACGATCGCACAGAGTTCCACCCCCTGGACGGAGGCGTTGCCGGACAGAAATTCGGTTCCGCTATTGATGCCACAGGAAAGGCCATGTTCCCGCATCAAATTATTCCAACCCAACTCCAGGGCCTTGAAATCATCCGGGTCGTCCGAAAGTTGATAATAAACCTCCGGCATTTTGAGTGCCTGCTCAACGTTGACATTGTGCTTTGGCTGAAAATCGGTGCCGTAAGAGTCAAATGAGTTGCTGGTGAAAATTCCGGTCCAGTCGTCGGCTTGCTGGTGAAGTAACTTTGCAAGCGACAACAAATTGGTATCGCCGTTCCGGTTGTAAAGCCAAAGGGCAACATCCATCTCATCCCCGGCGCGGGCCTTGCCCCAGTCTTTGAGCGGCCGGTCGGGCAGATTGGCCAGCATGTACTGAAAATATTTGCCCAGGACAACCGGCACGCGCGGATCGGCCGTGGCCTCGTAATAGTCGCGCAAGGCGTACGTGGCGACCATACGTGGCCACCAGTCATCGTTGGAAACCGGGCCAAGGTAACCGTCGGTCCCTTGATGCTCCAGCAACCAATCCATCCATTTTTGCGCCTTATGCTTGAGGCCGGCGTCGTTCAATGTGTAGGCCAGCGCAATTAATCCCTTATAATAATAGGGACCGCGTTCCCAGTTTTCGCCCGTGCCGCCCAGCCAGGAACTATTCGTGCCCAAATCATTGGCGTAGATTGTCTCAGCTGCACCCGTAAGCCCATCGCGCTGCAGTTGACATTGCTTCAATAACCAACCCAGGGGACGAACACTGCCCAAAGGCAGCGCCGTAAACGGGGTGGCCACCAATGGGGCACGATTTGTGACGATGTCGGTGGGCGGCAGGTAGGCAGCGGGAACTTCCTGCGCAAGGGAGGATAAAGTCCAGCAAACCAACCCTGCAAACGCGATTACTGCCGTTGGCTTGATGGCGACTCTCACGCGGCTCAGTTGTCCTTGACGTCCACCAAACCGAAGTCCACATATTGTCCGCCGACCGTTTGGTGGCAATGGATGGCAACCTGGTTTTCCCCCGGCTTGATCGCCGCCTTGCCTTCCGGATTCAGCGGGAAGGTGTCATAGCCAGAGATGAAACCGGAAGCTTGGACAGCGAGCACTCCATTGATATAAACCTCGACATCCTCATCATGATGCAGCCAGCCTTGAAGTTCATCATATTCCTGTACCGGAACAATGATTACGCGACGGATCCAGATGTCGTCGGTTGACCAAGTCGTGCCAACAACCGCCCCCGGCGTACCTACCGTGCCAAAGCCGCTACGACCCCGTTTCCAATTCGAATCATCAAACTGCGGACTGGTCCAGTCGGCTGCCGGGCGGGTGGTGGTATAGCTCCAGATCGCGGATTGTTTATCCGCCGCTGGAACAATCACTGTGATCGTGGGAGGTTTGGGCAGCGGTGCCCAATTGCCAGCATTTGACGTGTCAGCTGAGGCCCACTTGTGCCAGATCGGGCCGTCGGTAAGCATTTTGATGAAGAATCCTCCCACCACCGGCCGAGCGTGCATTCCGCCGCTGTGAATGTCATCTGTCATGTAGGAATCCGCGATGGGATCACGGGTAGTGGTATGATTCAGGTAATCATAAATCGGCGAGATAATGGACTCAAAGTCAGTTTGGTTATTCGCGAGGGTAGCGCTCCAAATCGACCAGTCTGTCTTGGTCAAATGTGTGCGCGAATCCAGCGGCACGCCATAAGGCTGCATAATGGATTTATAGTGGGCAATTTCCTTTTGGGCGACCTCGGGCGGAAAGACGTTCAATCCCAGTATGCGGTCCCAGACCAGGTTGTACTTCTGGCTCCAGGTATTTGGCCGGTCGAACCCGAGGCGGTAGTGACCGTCATCGGCCGCCACTTTTACCCAATTCGCAGCATCCACCTTCGCCAACTCAGCATAGCGCTGCGCGTTGGCGGTGTCTCCGCGCATTTTGCAGAGATCACCGTAGGCTGCGAGGCCGAGGATGGCCTTGACCGACAAGTTGGCGTTATGGGCCAGGTGCCCCATGAAATCATCCGTGCACAATTGGTCCTCCGGATCGAGGCCGTAATTTTCCAGGTATTTTGCCCACTGCGTCAGTTGCGGCCACCAGGGAGCAACGAAATCAGCGTTGCCTTGTGCCTGAGCAACGGCATCGCAAAGGATCAACATATTACCGCTTTCCTCGACGGGCATGCCCTCACCTCCATCATCTGTGCCGCGAGCAATTGGGTAGGTGCCCAGATCGTGTGGCGCATTGGGGAAATGCCAGTGACTCGAGGCTGCGTAGGAAAGGATTGGCACCAGGGTAGCCTTGGCCAAAGTCGGACTCAGGAAGATCCAAATAGGATCCATGGGAAAAAATACATCCACAGTGGCGATATCACCATTGCTCGTGTCTTCCTTGGTGAAAAACAACGGCTGTTTGTTGGCGTCCGCCGCCAGACCACAGGCAGCCACGCATTCGCGGTAGGCGAGCGCGCAGATTTGTGCGTAACGCGCCCCGCCAACGGTTGTCATGTCGGCCATTAAATCGTGATCAAACGTTGTGCAACGTTGCACCAGCGCGGGATAATCCGTTGAGGCAGTCTGCAACAGTTCTGTCGGTTCCATGCCGTTGCGGCGCCAGTAGGGACGAAGATTTTTTCCGAAGTATTTAATCGCGTAAATTTCGTCATACGCGACGATTACCTGACGCTCGACGGATTCCGACCCGACCCCGCCCAAGTCAAAGACGAAGGCCATCACGGGAACGCGGTCGTTGGCTGCGCGGGGCATCTGCTTGTCGTCGGCTGCCGGCAGGGTCCCGGACTGGATAAATTGGTGGAGCAAAGTTCCGTTGGCTCCAATGGCTGAGCTCGATTGTGCGGTTGGCGCCGCAACGTACGCGTAACCCCAGTTGATCCGGTGATCATCGCCGGCGGAACCCAGAATGGGCTGCGCTTGCGTGCCTGCTCGCATGATGCTGAGGTTGCCTGCAGCGACTCGCGACCAGGTGACTGGTTCCCCGGGCTCATTCACCGCTAGTTGGGAACTGGTGCTGTCGTAAATGGAGACCTGGTGAGTCGCACCGTCAACCGAGTGAACGTCCCAGGTCAGGTAACTTAAGGGACGCGAAAACACATCCAAATCGGACGGCAATGCCGCCGTCATAAAGGTCAGCGTGACATGAACCCCTGCGTCTTCGAACTCGTAGATGCTCCGTGTCGGCAACACTTGCAGGGAGACTTGGTTAAATGCCGGCAATCCGGCTGGCTGGGCGCCCATCAAGCGGTACGATTTGCCATCCACACGAATAAGGCTGGCCAACGCTTGATCACGATGAGTCCAGTGCTGGGTGTCGCGGTCGGTCAACTTATCCGCCTCGGACCAGATGCTCAAATAAGGGTCGTAGGTCACGAGGGGGACCGCCGGCGGACGCAAGGTTTGCGCATGATTAATGCTCACAATTCCGGGCAAGCAACAACAGCAGACAAAAAGCAGTTTCAATCGATTGAGAAAAATATTTTCCATGATGGGTTAAGTGGCAAAAGATTTAATGGTACCGTCAAGACTTGGGTTAATGTTCACGCGAGGAAGTGGCGGTAGACCAGTTGGGAGCTTCCAGATGAGGGTTGTTGTCATTATTTCAGCGGGCTCGTCAGCTGTTTTTATTTTGATCAATCAGATCATTCCGCTTTGCGTTTTCCGCATGTCCATCGGCAAACAGCAAATCATGGCGCCGCCGTACAGGGCAGGGGGTAAAGCTGTATTCATCTTAAATCTGGCATGACTGGTCAAATGCATTTCATGGTTCACGGCCAAAGAGGCATGACTGTGCTCTAAAATGGAGCAACCTCGTTTGCACGGGACAATTTCAATCTACTTGCTGCTTTAGAGATCGTCATGTGGCATGAAATGGCCACATTCAGTCCCCGCAATCGGCGGAGATTTAAAGGTTTCCGTGAATCGTGCCCAGTCATTACCTGCCACGATTGGCCCTGCTGACCCAAGTTTAATTCGCTATTCGCCGGCGGGGGGCGGCAGGGGAATGGTCGGGGATACCGGGGTGCCGAAATCCGGCGATCCATCGGCGTTCCAAGTGAAGCGCTGGATACGAACGTTCCGCCGGCGCGTGCCGGGGCCGACATGGGCGTGATAGACGATCCAATCCTCGCTGTCGTCGGGCGATTTCACGAACGAACAGTGGCCCGGGCCGAAAACTTCGGAAGAGCGGGCAAAAACCGGTTGTGATTTTTTTACCCAGGACCGCGGATCGAGCACGTCCCCTCCCGTCCAGGTGAGCTGACCTAAACAATAATTATCGTCCCAAAATCCGCTGGCCGAATAAATGATGAACAGGTGACCAGCGTGCCATAATGTCTCCGGCCCTTCATTGATGTGCGGAAAATCGCGCTGTTCCCAAAGACGGTCTGGCTGTGATATGCAAATCCGTTCGCCGCAAATCGTCCAAGGGTTGCTCATGGGGGCGATGTAGAGGTTTTGGACGCCGTCCGTCGCGCCCGGCCAGCCGGCCCAGATGAAATAAAGTCTGTCGTTCGGCATTTTCAGGACGGTCCCGTCGATCGCCCAGCGATCGGATGGGGCCGCGATTTTTCCAACAAATCGAAACGGTGCCTGGGGGTCAGTTTCTGTGCCGGCTAGCACGTACATTCGGTGGTGGGCGTTGTCACCGTCATCCGCCGCAACATAAACGTACCATTTGCCCTGGAGAAAGTGCAGTTCAGGGGCCCAGATTTGGCGGGAATAATCGGTGCCCTCCGGTGGCCGCCAGATGCATTTCCAATGGTTTTGGCCTATGTCTTCCAGGCGGGTTGAACGGTTTACCCATACTCCATCCGGCTGGGATTGGCAGAAATAATAGTTGGTCTGCCAGCGGATCACCCAAGGGTCCTGGCCCTGGGCGGCAACGGGATTAAAAAACAGGCGACTCACGGAGGAGTTTTCGGCAAAACCCTCCGCCTCGCTGGAAAGAAGCAGCCAAGTTAACAAGCAGCCAAGAGCTAAACAAACGAGTCTCTGATGCATAAATAAAGAACGGATCTCTCCGCCTGCAATCAAATTATGATTGCCCGCAGTCGTGGTTTGTCGACAGGGTACCGGGACCCATGAATTTGTCATGAGGCATGAAATGGCTACATCGATCAGTCGACAAATAAACTATTGCGGAGTTTTCTGTCCCGATTCCGGTTAGGGAATGATGATGCCGACATCAATTCCTTGACCACCCGTAGTCTGGTGGCAGTGGACTGCTATGGTGTTTTCTCCCGGCTGGAGCGAGGGTCTCAACTCTTCAGGAATCTTGTATTCAAGGTAATCCGTGATAAAACCGGCTTCCTGCAGGGCCAGCGCTCCGTTCAGGTAGACTTCAACATCCTCGTCGTGAAAAACCTGCAGTTTTATTTTGGGGATGTCTTCGGCAGACAAGGTAAACTGTCGTCGCATCCAGATGTCGGCGGTGGACCAGTTGGCATTCAAAAAAATGCCAGGGGTGCCGAGGGTTCCAAAACCTGTCATGCCTTCGGCCCAAGCGGAAGCATCATAGCCGGGCTGGTACCAATCTTTGGCTGGTTTATCTGTGGTAAACTTCCAGACCGACCGGCCAAAGAGCGCATCCGCCAGAATGATCTTTTTGGGCGGGTGAAACATGCCTCCCTCATTGGCGGCGGCCAAGACAGCCGGATCCAGTTTCGCCACTGCCCGGTCATAAGTCATCAAACCGTTACATTCGCTCTCCACATCGGCGGTTTGTGTGTAGATGGCCGCGCTCAGCCCGCGCAGGTTGTGCAGTCGCCAGATCTGGCGCATGGCTTCGGCATAACGGGTGGCCAGTTCGTTTGTGTCGGTTAGCATCACATAGCCCCAAGCGCTTGCCGGCGACCACACGTGATCCGGCACCACTAGTCCAAGCCCACCGGTTTCGCCCAACACGGTGGCGCGATGCGGTTCCGCCGGCGGAATGTTCGGCCCCGGGTAATTGTGCATGTCGATCAAGTCTCCTGCGTGCATGTCGGTCCAGCCACTGGCGTCGTTCACCAACCGCGACGGATCGGTTTTCAGGAGCCAGCCAGCCAGATCCTCCGTATCATATTGGCCCCAACCTTCATTGAACAGGACCCAGACAATGATACTGGGATGATTGTCCAGATCGTCCACCATGCGGGCGAGTTCCACCTCAAAATCACGGCGTCCCAGCTGGGTGGCGTTGTTACCACTGGGCATGTCCTGCCAGACCAGCAGGCCCAGCTTGTCGCACCAGTAGTACCACCGGTCTGGCTCCACTTTCACGTGTTTTCGAACCAGATTGAAACCGGCCTTTTTAAGAAACTCGATGTCTGATCGCAGTGCTTCATCCGTTGGCGCGGTATAGATTCCGTCCGGCCAGAATCCTTGATCCAGAGTGCCGACTTCGAAAACAAACTCGTTGTTCAAGGCTATTTCCATGAAGTCGTTGTCATCCCGCCGCAGAGAGACTTTGCGCATGCCGAAATAACTGGTGACCGAATCCAAAGTCCGGTTGCCGTCGCGCAAAGTAACCTGCAAATCATAGAGGAACGGGTCGTCGGGTGACCAGAGTCGGGCACCGGGTAGGCTCATCACCAGTTCTGTGCCGGCAGGACCCGTGACGCGGGCGATTTCCCGCCCAGCGGCAGAGGCCACTGCATCAACCTGTAACCCGGGAGCGAGAGTGTTGGCGATGACCCGCAAGTGGAGCGTTTTGGCGTCCACGTCCGGGACGGTTTTCACTGAGTCAATGCATTGCATCGGCACCGGTTCCAGCCAGACGGTCTGCCAGATACCGGACGTGGAAGTGTAAAAAATTCCCTCGGGTTTGCGCGACTGCTTGCCGCGTGGCTGATCGCCTTCGGTCGGGTCTGTGACACAGATGGTGACTTCTTCGCCTCCCTGCCAGTGCAATGCGTCGGTGATGTCAAAAGTGAAGGCATCGTAGCCGCCCTGATGCCGGCCGATGTCATGACCGTTCACCCAGACCTCGCAACACCAGTCCACCGCGCCCAAGTGGAGACGCACCCGTCGGTCGTGCCAGGCAGCGGGGACTAAGAAACTGCGGTGATACCAAAGTTTGCTGTTTTCATCGAAATTGGTCATCACTCCCGAAAGCGCCGACTCCACGGGAAAGGGGACAAGAATCCGGCCGGTGAAGGGCGGCACGGTCATAGCGGTATCGGGTGTGATAGCGTAATCCCAAAGGCCGTTCAGATTCACCCAGTCCGGCCGGGCAAGTTGCGGGCGCGGGTATTCCGGCCAGGCGTTGTCGGGACCCACCTCGTCCGCCCAGCGGGTCATCAGCGGGGCCTTGCGGGCCTGCCAGCCTACCGGTTCGCTGGCCTGAACGGTGAGGAACAAGACCTGGCACAAAACGATGCCCGCCCAGAAACGCAATCTGATCAGTGGTGATGCCGCGTTCATTTCCTCAAAAATTTCGCCACCGCTTCCGTACGCGAACGCACGTGCAGCTTTTCGTAAATGCGGCGAATGTAATTGCGCACCGTGTGGATGCTGATCTGAAGTTGGTCGGCAATTTGTTTATACGCCAGCCCTTCCGCCAGTCCGTCGAGCACTGCGCGCTCACGGTCGGAAAGATCGGCCGATTCATCCCCGCGCGACGGCGTGGTTTTGAATGACTGGACTACCTTCCGGGCGATCGGAGCAGACATTGGCGAACCGCCGGCGCAGACTTCCTAGATGGCCTCGAGTAACTTTTTAGGCGAGAGTCGTTTCAGCAGGTATCCGCTCGCGCCCGCGGCGAGTGCCCGGAAAATTTGGTCCGAATCCTCAAAAACGGTAAGCATGAGCACCCGGGCATCCGGCATGAGCGCGGTCAAGCGGCGGACGCATTCAATGCCGTCCATTTCGCCGAGGTTGATATCCATCAGGATCACGTCTGGTTTGTCCTGCGGGAGATGGTCCAGCGCCTCTTTAGCGCTGGCATAGGCGCTTTTGCAAGTGATGTTGCCGGCGGCGGCCAGGTAACCGGCGATATGTTCGCGCAGGTCGGCCTCATCATCCACAATGGAAACAGTGATTGGTTTTTTCATGGGTTGTTGCGGATTAATCGTTCAACGGGATGTGCAGCGTGACTACAGTACCGGCGCCCGGCCGGCTGGCAACGGAACATTCCCCGCCAATGTCCGCCAGTCGCTGCTGCATGTTCTTTAATCCGTTGCCCCTACGTTTGCCTGAATTCTGGGTGGTTTCCGCGGCCGCCAAGGCGGCCAAGGCAAAGCCGTGGCCGTTGTCCGCAATTTTAATTTGGAATGCCGGACCGATCATAGCCATCTCCACCTGCACACGCGTGGCGCCGGAATGCTTCAGCACATTATTCAAAGTTTCTTCAAAAGTCAGGAACACGTTGTGCCGCACTTCCGATGAAAAAGGATGATGCGGTAGTTCCGGGGGCAGCCGCAAATCACACTCCACCGAAGTGTTTTGGAAATATTCGATGGCGTAATGGCTTAGGTACGCGACTAAGTTTTCCAGCGTATCGTTGCGAGGATTCACTACCCAGACGATTTCATCCATGGTCTGTAATAGTTCCCGCGAGGTTTGGGCAATTGCCCGCATTTTACCGGCCATTGGCCCGGCGGATTCGGCGCCCACCTGCGCATGTTCGCTGAGAAAGGAAATTTTGGTCAGCTTGGAACCCATTTCGTCGTGCATATCCCGGGCGATCCTCATGCGCTCGCGTTCGAGCGACTGCTGCTGTTCCAAGCGGGCCAGGACGGAACGCAAACGGCGGTGCGACACGATGCGGACAATCCCCGTCACCACCGCCACCGCCGCGGTCAAATAAAGAAAAATCGCCCAGTTTTGCAGGTAAAGCGGCGTCGGTACGATGAAGGAAAAGGATTCCGAGGCTTCCTGCCAGGCACCGTCAGCATCTCGTGCCTCCACGCGGAAGCGATAGCGGCCGTGGGGCAACGGACCATAGCGTACCGATCGTGTTCCTGCATCATTCACCCACTCAGACTCCGACCCCTCAAGCTTGTACCGGAAACGCATGCTTTCGGGGGAAGCAAAGTTTAGGGCGGTAAACCGGAATTCCAGGGATTTAATGTCGACCGGCGTTTTGAATGGGCCGGCAGGGGGATTGGTTGGCGACCACAAGACTCCCTGCAAGAGCGGAATGGGTGCCTCGCCATTGATCGCCGCACTCTCGATATAAACCGGGAGTTTGGCCGGGGCCGGATCGGAAAAGCGCGTGTTTACAGTCAAGAGGCCATCGGAGGTTGCGAACCACAGTTCGCCGTCTGGAGACAACACCGCGCGGGAACCGCCAAAAATTGTGCCGGAAACCGTCGTGGTCCTGGCTTCGGAAGCCTCGCGGCAAATTAGCGGCAGTCGAGGATTCTGCAGCGCCCTTTCGAGGTCCCCATGTGCGACACGAAAGATTCCAGTCTCCATGGCCAGCCACAAATTTCCGGCGCCATCCTCGGCCAAACCAGACACCATGGCGCCAGGTAGTCCACTATTTGTTGTCCAGTTTAAAGCCACGTCATGTGCCAGACACGTTAGGCCTCCGCCTGCGGAGCCAATCCAGAGCCGGCCAGCGGCGTCTTCTTCCAAAGCCAGGACGGGGCGGTCTTCGGGATCAGCGGCCAAGGAATTGGTTAAAAAGACCCCATCTTGTTCGCGCAGGATTTGTCCGTCCTGTGTGGCCGCCCAGAGTCCTCCCGCAGCGGCGGCAGCCAAGACAGTTATCGGTGTTCCAGTCAGACCCTTGTCGCGGTCGAAGCTGGTCATTTCCTTTCCGTTGTAACGATGCACCGTCCCGTCGCTGGTGCTGATCCAGAGCGCGCCTTGATCGTCGAGGCAAATCGACAGCACTGAATTGTCCGCCAGACCATCCGCCGTGGTCAGATGTATTTCACTATCGCCGCGCACACCGAACAAGCCGTCGCCCAAGGTGCCCACCCAGACGGTTCCGTCATGCGCCGTCGCCACGGAAGTAATAAAGTTTTGGACCGCCAGGTCGTCACTGCCTCCCACCCGTTCAAATCTTCCCGATTCGCCGGCGAACAAGCCATCGCGCTGCATGCCCACAAATATTCGTCCGGCGGCATCCAATGCCAGGGCGGTCGGTGAACCGGGTGGCAACCCCTCACCCACGCGCAACACATGCATGGATTGGGGCCGCAGTTGTGCCAAGCCGCCTCCCGAGGTGCCTAGCCAGAGATTTCCCTCATGATCCTCGAATATGGCGCGCACATCATAGGACCAGCGGTTTTCACCCAGGATCACCGGCTGAAAATGGTTGTCCTCGAAGCAAAACAGGCCCCGGCCGCTGGTTCCGATCCAAAGACGGCCGTCCTGACCTTCACACAAGCTCCAAATGCGCACGGAAGCAGACTCGGAGCTGCGGAAATAATTGAAGCGTTTACCTTCGGCCAGGTTGATCAAATAGGTATCACCGAACGCCCACAAATTTCCCCGCCGATCCTCATACGCACCCAGGTATTCGGGGCTACGGCCCTGGCTCTCGGTCTGAAGCGCATAAGGAGCAATCCGGCCGCCCGTGAACAAGCACATTCCGGCGCGCGTGGTAATCCACACCGTGCCCGACCGTGCCACGTTTACGCCGGCGACAAATTTGTCCGGCAATCCGTCGCGAACGGTGTACGAAATTAGCTCCCTGCCTGTCCAAAGGTTCAAGCCGGATTTTGTGCCAATCCAGACTTGGCCGGATTTGTCGGCGTCCAAGCTGGTCACACTTTCGTCCAGCAGCCCCTGGTTTGGAGTAAAGTGGCTTATCCGGCCGGCTTTCAATTCAAACAGGCCGTCCTGCAGCGTGCCGATCCACAAACTGCCCCCCGTGTCCTCGCAAAGAGATGTGATGCTCACCGGGCTGTTTGTGGAATTGGTGGACAATGGTAGGGGAGTAAATTTGACCCCGTCAAAACGCACCAGGCCCGCGCTCGTGCCAACCCAGAGAAAGCCATCCCGGGTTTGCATGATAGTGGCTACTGAATCAGAAGGAAGACCATTGGCCGGGCGCCAAACTCTTAAAGTGCCCGCCGTTTCCGCCAAATCGAAACCGGAATCATCCGCCGGACTTTTGGCGGGGAAAAGCGTCAGCAAACAGACGATCAGCGAGATATGAATTTTATGCGTCAACGCCAATGATACTTAAATTAATAATCCCCTCGCGTAAAGGACTGTGTGCGCCTGACAAAGTTATCCAGCCGGTGTTCAACGATGCCTTTTTCGTCTGTCAGGCTTCGGAATTGGATGTGGTCCGAAGTATGGAAACGATGATCAAAACGACTTTCGGGGAAAAAGCCAGGACAGAAGGCGTTTGAGGAAACTTGATGCTTTTGTAAAAAAATCATTTAAGCATGTGGCCTGAAATGGCCACATGGTATATTTTTGGCCGATCAATAAGCTTGGCAAACATCAACACAACAGCATGAACCAGAATCCCAATGGCCGGACTTTCTCCGGGTTTTTGAACGCTTTTATCTTTTCCATCCTTCTGCTTATTCCGGCAGCGTGCATTGGCAAACCAGTAGTTGATTTTGTGAATCCAATGATCGGTACGGACGCGCACGGCCACGTGTATCCCGGTGCCGCCCTGCCGTTCGGCATGGTTCAACTTTCGCCGGATACCCGGGACAACACTTGGGACGGTTCCTCGGGTTATCATTATTCCGACAGCAGCATCCTGGGTTTCTCGCACAACCACTTGACCGGTACCGGTTGTCCTGACTTGGGGAATGTCATGCTGATGCCAACCGTGGGCGAGCTTAAGTTGACCCCGGGTGATCGTCCCGGCGAAGGTTACCGTGCGCGATTCTCCCATGCCGATGAAATTTCGCGTCCAGGTTATTATTCTGTGCTGCTGCCGGATTATCAAATCAAGGTGGAATTGACGGCCACGACTCGCGCGGGCTTTCATCGCTATACATTTCCGGCCAGCGGCGCGAGCCACGTGGTCTTGGATTTGCAGCATGGCATCGGCAATACGGTTACGGAAGCACAGTTGACAATTGAGGACGATCACACGGCCAGCGGTTATCGCAAGAGTGACGGGTGGGGCGGTGGCAAGGTTTACTATTTTGTAATGGAATTTTCACGGCCGTTTGATTCCGCCGGGGTGGCGCAGGCCGACAAAGACGTGACCGGCAAGCAGACGACTGGCAAGGAGACCAAAGGCCACTTTGATTTTACCACCAAGGCGGGTGAACAAATCCTCGTCCGGGTTGGTTTATCCACCGTCAGCGTTGAGGGCGCCCGCCGGAATCTGCGCGCGGAAATCCCAGGTTGGGACTTTGACGCCGTTGCAAAGGCTGCGCGCCAACAGTGGCAAAAAGCCTTGAGCGTCATTGATGCTGAGACCGACGACAAGAATCTCAAGCAGACCTTTTATACCGCGCTATACCATTCATTGGTCGCCCCGACGATCCTCAACGACGTCGACGGCCAATTTCGTGGACCGGATGGCGAGGTTCATCTGGCCAAGGGTTTCAATTATTACACCGAGATTTCCATTTGGGATATTTTTCGCGCGGAGAGCCCGTTGTTAACTCTCATTCAACCCGCCAGGATGAATGACATTGTCGACACAATGCTGGCGCACTATACGATTTTCGGACAGAATACGCTTCCGGTTTGGCCGGAAGGCGGCAAGGAAACCTGGTGCATGATTGGTAATCACTCGATTCCCATTATCACCGACGCTTACTTAAGTGGCATTCGCGGCTATGACGCCAATCAGGCACTCAATGACATGATTGCAACCACCGACAATAACCGGGAGCAATTGGATGATTACCGCAACAAAGGTTTCATTCCCACTGGCGATCACGTGCAGAGCGTTTCGAAGGTTTTGGAATATGCTTACGACGATGCTTGTATCGCCCGGATGGCCAGGGCACTCGGCAAGAACGACCTGGCTGAAAAATATGCCAAGCGTTCGCAAAATTGGCAGAATGTGTTTGATCCGTCCACCGGTTTTATGCGGGGCAGAAATGCGGATGGAAGCTGGGTGACGCCTTTTGGTGAAACGGAAATCAACAGTATTAATTTCAACGAATACACCGAGGCAAATGCCTGGCAGTACAACTTTTTCGTCCTTCAAGACGTCTCCGGTTTGATCGCCAAACTGGGAGGAGACGATAAATTTGTCGCGCGACTGGACGAAATGTTCGATACGAAGGAAACGATTCCCAACCTGACCATGATTCCTGATGTCACCGGGGTTATTGGTATGTATTCCCAAGGCAATGAGCCTGACCATCATGTCGCCTACCTTTACAATTACGCCGGGCAGCCTTGGAGAACCCAGGCGCGTATCCGCCAGGTTGCCAACACGCTTTACACCAATACCCCAGACGGAATCTGCGGCAACGACGATTGCGGCCAAATGTCAGCCTGGTATGTTTTTGCTGCGATGGGATTTTATCCGGTCGATCCGACCAGTGGGATTTACGTCCTTGGCAGTCCGCTTTGTGATAAAGTTACCATCCATCTGGATTCCAAATTTGCCGCTGGCGGTTCCTTCACCATGGTGGCCAAACATAATTCCCCTGAAAATTCCTATATCCAGAGTGCAACACTTAATGGCCAGCCTCTAACACACAGTTGGATTACTCAGGCGGAAATAACCGCCGGCGGCAAACTGGTGCTCTCTATGGGTCCAAAACCAAACAAGAGTTTTGGGTCAGACGCCATAGACCGTCCTCCCCAAATCTAACCGCAAGCTGCATGACGGGCGGTGATTTGATTAAATTGTTTTGTGAAACAAAATAAATGCTGCAACTATTTTTTCGCCTTATGGGCAATCCTCCAGTCAAACTGTTCCCTGTTTGCCTTTTCGCCCATCCAAGCCAATACGATTCTCAACTCGTTTACTTCCGCTTTTTACACAGCCAACGGTACGAACGCTTACTTTAAAAAAAGCCAGGCTGATCATCGTCCGGCGGACTTTTGGGAGCAGGCTGAAATGATTGAATGCGTGATTGATGCCTATGACAGCACCACCAATGCGGCCTATCAGAAAATGGTCAGCAATCTCTTGAACGGGTTTATCCGCAAAAACGGCTCCAATTGGACAAGCTGGAATATTTATAATGATGACATCATGTGGGCCGTCATCGCCTTTGCGCGGGGTGGAGTGGCTTGTGGCAATACCAATTATTGCCATCTAGCCAGGGCCAATTTTGATGCCTGTTATGCCCGCGCCTGGGATGGCCGTCTTGGCGGAGGGTTTTATTGGGATACGGACAACGCATCCAAAAATGCTTGCGCGAATGGCCCTGCCGCCATCGCTGCTTATCTGTTGTACGAGATTTATGGTGACCCGGATTATTTAAAAAAGTCTGCGAATCTGTTCAATTGGGAGCGCCTGGCCCTTTTTAACACAAACACCGGCGCGGTTTACGATAACCTTGGCACCAATGGGACCCTCCACAGATGGACCAGTACTTACAATCAGGGAACGTTTATTGGCGCGGCCAATTTCCTCGGGCACACGAATGATGCGAAGCTGGCCGCTGAATTCACCTTCCGGCGACTGGCAACCGGCGGAATCCTTCCCCGGTATGGCATTGCGGGCAACAACTCCGGGTTCAATGCCATTTTCCTGCGCTGGCTGGCGCTGTTCAGCCAGAGCCGCAATTTACAAAAACTTTACGAACCCAGACTGCTGGTAAATGCCACTGCCGCCTGGAATGCGCGCCGGGCCGACGGGTTGTCCTGGTGTCAATGGCCGGAACCTTCCCCGGGAGGCACAAATCTTTGTGCCTGGGATTGCATTTCCTCGTTTGAAGTGATGCTGACGGCAGATCAGACACGGAACGTGCAGCCGCCGCCAGCGACGCATTGATATTTCTTGCCGTTCGTCGGGACTAGAGCGTTTCAAGAAAAAGTGTGGCCGTTTGGAGCAGGGATTTTTGGTTTTAGGCGAGCGGTGCCGATCATCGGCTTTTGGCGAAGGAGCATCCCCGCAGCGGGCTGCGACTGAGCCGAAACGAAGCCGAAACCCAAAAGGACCGCTTCTTCATCTCAGAAGACCGAACGGCTACAATATTTCTTGAACCGCTCTAAAGTAGTCATCGCTGGCTACAGCTCGACGTTGCAGGCGAACTGGTAGGATCCGGAGCCGACTTTAACATCAAAAGTGCCATCTTCCTGACGAAGGAACTTCACGTCTGAAACTTCGTCCAGAGGTTTGCCGGATTCCGTGATGCTCTTGAGGTCTTTCGCTGGAATACACACCATCGCGGTCGTGTTTGGCGGGATGAGGATGTTCAAAACCAGACGGTTGCCTTTTACTTTCCAATCAGTGGCAATCTCTCCATGCATGGAGTCATAACTGGTTTTGGCCCAAGTCAGACCAGGGCGGATGGTTGGCTGAATCAAAATGGTTTTGTAGCCTGGGCTGGCGGGCCGGATCCCGCCAATGTAGCCAAAGAGGTATTCCCCGCAGGAGCCAAGTGAATAATGATTGAATGAGTTCATGCCCGGATCCTGGAACCCCTTCTCGGGAGTCCAGCCATCCCACCGTTCCCAAATCGTGGTGGCGCCATTTTTCACGGAGAAAAGCCAGGACGGAAAGGTATCTTGAAACAGCAATCGGTAGGCCGTATCGGCCTCGCCCGTTTCGGTCAACATTGGCAGTAGATAGCTGACCCCCACGAAACCGGTGGAGAGATGGTCGCCCTTCGCCTTGATGTCCTCTGCCAGATATTGCGCCGCTTTGGGTCGGAGGTCTTCGGGCAGTAATTCAAACTTAAGTGCCATGGCGTAGGCGCACTGGGTATTCCCCTTGATATGTCCGTCGGCTGACACGTAATGTTGATTGAAGGCGGCCTTGATATCTTCAAAAATCCGCGCCGCTTCATTCGCTTCATTTGTCCGGCCGAGGGCAAGGCAGGACTCTGCCACGAGATGAGTGGAGTAGGCGAAAAAGGCCGTGCCGATCAAATCCTTGGGCGTGTCAGCTCCGATCGACAACCAGTCGCCGAAATCCTTTCCCCGGTCACGGTCCCGGATCAAGTTGTCGCTGTGTTGGTGGAGATATTCTACCCACTTGATCATGGCGGGCAGATGTTGATCTAAAATACGCTTGTCACCATAAACCTCGTAAATGGTCCACGGACAAATAACCCCGGCATCGCCCCAGGCAGGAACACCGCCTTCATCGCTCGTATTGGGGCTGACGTTGCCAAATGATCCCGCCGGAGACTGGCCATCATCCACATCCACCAGCCATTTGGTGAAGAAAGACGCCACATCCGCGTTGTAGGTGGCGGTGCGCACAAATACCTGGGCATCCCCCATCCATCCCAGCCGCTCATCCCGTTGCGGACAGTCCATTGGTATGCTCAGGAAATTCCCCCGCTGGCTCCATTGGATGTTGGATTGCAACTGATTGATCCGCGGATCTGAACAGCTAAACTCTCCCGCCGGCGGATTGTCCGAACCAATCACAATGCCCGTTGCTGTACTCTTCCTCGGCCGGCCGGGCAGGCCCTCGATGGAAACGTAGCGAAAACCATGGAAGGTGAACCGCGGCTGCCAAATCTCCGTCCCGCCCCCCTTGCAAATATAAGTATCTATGGCCGGTGCACCCCGCAGGTTTTCCGTGTACAAAGTGCCATCAGGATTGAGCATCTCCGCATGGCGCAGCACGATTTTGGTGCCGGCCGGGGCCGATACTTTGAGCCGCACCACGCCCACCATGTTCTGGCCAAAATCATATACCCAGCATCCGGGCTTGGGTTCGGTAACTCTTTTGGCTTTCAGTTCGCACAACTCACGCACGGGTTCCATGACTTGCGACTGCAGTTTGAGCGCAGGTACCGCACTCACTACCACCGGACTCCACCCGCTTTCGTCCAAACCAGGCTGGTCCCAACCGGGCATCTCGAACCGGGCATCATAATCTTCGCCCATCATGAAATCAGAAGCCAGGATGGGACTGTCATGGGCTTTCCAGGTGTCATCGGTCACCACCCGCTCCGTGTGTCCATCCGCACAGGTCACCTCAAGCTGGGCCAGGAAAGCCGGCTGCTTCCCAAAATATTCGTAACCGCCATTGCCGATATGGCCGCTGAACCAGCCATTGCCCAGCAGGGCGGCGATCGCATTGGGGCCGGTTTTCAACAGCGAGGTGACCTCATAAGCTTGATACCGTACCCGCTTGCGATAATCCGTCCAATCGGGGGCGAGGAGATGGTCCCCCACCCGCTGGCCATTAATATGCACCTCGTACAGACCCAAGGCGGTGACGTAAAGCACTGCCCGTTGGATCGGGGAAGTCAGCGTGAAGGTTTTTCGTAGATAGGGCACCGAAGAGGCTTCCGGCAGTCTCAAGAGTTGGTTCTCCTGGATTTCCCGGGTGAACGAATGGCCGTGATCGTCATATTCCACCCTCAACTGTTTCATCCTCTTGGAAGCAGGATCAACTCCCATGTTGTCATTATTGACATACACATTGAGCCGGCCTTTCTTAAAACGGCTCAACAAGGTGGCGGTGACGTCCACCCCGTTGTCCCCATTCACCGTCTCATAAATGGCGCGGTGAATGACGAAGGACGTGTTCGTCCCGGCGGCTGTGGAGGGCTTGGCAATCCACTGGGCAGACCAATCAGTCGGTTGCAGAAGTCCCATTTCCCATTGACCGGTGGAGCTCCAAGGACTCGGAATATTATTCTGATCCCAGGCCACGACTTTCCAAAAGCATTGGTCACGCGAAGTCAGCGCTTTGCCGGCATAAGGAATTTGTGAACTTTCGTCCGATTCAACCTTGCCAGAGTCCCAAAGATCTCCTGTGTCGGCATTGAGCAACCCAACGGAGGATGCCACCAGAATCCGGTAAGCCTTTTGCGTCTCGCCCCGCTGGGGAGAGGCAAGAATCCAGCTCAAGCGCGGGTTGCCGGCGTCAACCCCAAGCGGATTCTGGAGGTATTCGCAGCGCAACGTGTTGATGATAATGTTTGCCGGGCAGACATTTGCCAGCAAAAAGCCGCCGAGAATCAGGATGAGCTTTATTCGGTTCATTTCCCTCGTTTTATTGCACCGCAAAATTCATCCGCTATTTCGACCCGGGTCACGTGTTTGTGTGTTTCGTTTTGTTTGCAGTTCTGGCCGGCCTTTGATCATCGGTTCCGCAAGTTGGCAGGAAAACCACTTCAAATCCAATTAGAAAAAATCAATTTAATAATGAACATGACCGCCAATGCAACCTGCGACCGGATCAATTAACCCGCCAACAACAACCAAAAAACGTAAAAACGATCTCCTACTTCACGGGCGAGAAGGCTGTGCGAGGCCGACGTTCGGCTGGTGACCCTCCGCAAGAAGCTCTGTGTTCTCGGTGACTCTGTGGCAAAACAGCAACCAAATGTGTCAACCACTTTTCCTAAATGTTGGTCTCACAATTAACTTGGTCGCACAGACAATGGAACATACTTTGAGTTATGGGCCTCGGGAAAACCATTCGTGATGTGCGCTTGGAATTCTGCTCAGACATTCGTAGGCTTTACTCCAGCTTTTCAAATGGTTGGCGATCCATTTGTAATGAGGTGAAAATATGAAAACTATATTGGTACTTGTTGTTCAATTAACGATGCTAACGGATGCGTGGTCTCAGGGCTTTGTAAATCTTAATTTTGAACAGGGATACGGTGTTGGAGAGTCGATACCTGGCTGGACGGCATATAAGGATAATACCACTACGACAGTGTTGCTCAACAATATTTCACTGAGTGGCGGAGCTATTTGCCTATTGGGCGCAAATTTTGGGACGATAGAAGGCAATTATTACGCGTATCTTCAGGGGAGTGGCATTAACGCCGGGATTGACACTGCTGGCATTGGGCAAACGGGCACAATACCGCTAGGGACTCAATCGTTGATTTTTTGGGGAAATGTGGGCATGAATGATGTGAGCTTTAATGGACAAAACCTTGCACTGACCTTGCTTGGAAGCAATCCGAATTATAATATTTACGGTACAGACATTTCGTCCTACGCAGGACAAACGGGACAACTACTTTTTACTTCATATTCGTCTCAGGTAGGTGGTCAATGGGATTCTGTTGATAACATTCAATTTTCCGCTACGCCTGTTCCAGAACCGAATTCCTTGGGATTATTTGCGTTGGGCGGCTTGATCGTCGCATGGCGGCAATGGCGGAAATCTTCACCCAAAGTTTCACCTAATTCTTCACCTGTCGAGCGCTGACAGGGCGGTCACTGGGCAATAAGCGAGCATTGAACAGGCAGTCAAAAAATCCGCTTGATCCCCATTGAAATCAGGTTAAATTAAGCCTTGAGACAGAGAGTGTTAGATTTGGAGCGGTAAAGTCTCCGCGTCCGATTCCGACCTCCGCCTCCAAACCTAACCAGTTGGAAC